>Ga0307515_10002496_pt1 | contig 39916 bp, 50 predicted proteins | sample 17_EM_MG_FD_194513 | JGI IMG/M metagenome (GOLD analysis project Ga0307515, IMG submission 194513) | Populus trichocarpa ectomycorrhiza microbial communities from riparian zone in the Pacific Northwest, United States - 17_EM | ecosystem: Host-associated > Plants > Roots > Unclassified | place... | reverse complement strand
TCCATCAAATGGACATATGCACGGCTTTCTTGGGAGTTGACTTGGAGGAAGAGATCTATATGCACCCGCCGCAGGGATATTTTCGTTTGCTCCAAACTGGGAGCCGATACTATGATCCAAGATCAAAGACTTCGCGGAAGATGGTACTCTGCTTGAGAAAGTCTCTTTATGGCCTGAAACAGTCTTCGCACGTGTGGTATGGCACGTTTCAAGACTTCGTGATCTCGATTGGGTTCGTGGCATCACGTGTCGACGGAGGACTGTTCGTGCTCCATAATTAGGAACAAGACATCGTTGCCGCAGTCGTTCTGTACGTCGATGATCTCCTTATCATTGCTAACGAGGGCTTGATTGGGCAGATCAAGGATCAGATGAAGAAGAGATTCCGGATGCATGTTCTCGGGAGTGTCTCCTTCTATCTCGGCATGAGAATCGAACGCAATCGGGAGCATCACACGATCGACATCCATCAGCACAGCTACATTCGGCCCATCTTGGCGATGTTCAGAATGGACGAGTCCAGGCCAGTTGCCACGCCGATGGCAATGAAGCTTCACAAGAGGAAGCCCGACGAAGAAGCCTGCAATCCGACCATATACCAATCAATGATCGGAAGCCTTATGTACGCGATGACCGCCACTCGGCCCAATATCGCATTTGCCATCGGAGTCCTCAGCCGGTACAATCACGACCCGAGCAATGAGCATTTAGTAGCTCTCAGGCGCGTGTTTCGGTACCTCAACGGCATGAAGGACTGGCGACTGGGCTTCGGAGCAGCACTCGGAGGAGCACTTGGAGAAAGAGCACTCGGAGGAGAAGGAGAAAGCGCACTTAGATGTTATGTCGATTCGGACTATGCTGGATGCCCGGATGAATATTAATCGACAAGTGGACTGGTCATCACCTTCGGAGGAGCGGTCGACTGGCGATCGAGAAAACAGAAGTCGACTGCCCAGTCCATGACCGATGCCGAATACTATGCCTTTGGAGTAGGATGTATGAGACTCACACAGATCTCGCATCTCTTGAACGCGGTCGGCATCCCGACGATCCCTCACGTGTTCTCCGATTCACAGTCACTGATCGCGAGCATCAAGAACAGAATCTACTGCGGAACTGCAGTTTCACACATTGCGACCAAATACTATCTTGCTGCAGATATGGCTAGAGACGGAGAGATCGACTTGAGCTACGTTCCGACTGCTGAGATGCTCGCCAACTGCGTCACAAAGCCACTGCCCAAACCCGCCTTCTTGAAGCAGTGTGCTGCAATGTGAATGATTGGAATTGGACTTGGGAATGACCTCGGAAATGGCCCCGGTACGCTCGGAAATGGTCGCGAGAATGGTATCGGAATTGGAATTGGAAATGGCATCAGGAACGCCGTCCGAAAGCAAATTGATTGATTGGGCACGTTTGTTTTGAGGAGATCCACAATGTTTGATTGGCTCCTCTTCTCCTTGGTTTACTGTTTTGTTTGAAACGGACGTGATAGCCGTCCTGGAGGAGTGTTGAGCTGATTGGAAATACGGATATCACTATGCCAAGGACTATGATGTAACTTGCCTCTTTTGTAGTTAGCACCATTAGTCATCGATCGACCTTATGTCGATGCGACATGTCTCATTACACGATACAATAGACACACCTTCGCATACGCTCGCGCACACTCGACTACTCGAGCACACGCCACCGTACAACATGCAGGTCTTCGGGACATTCTTCCTAAGAGTGGGACATTGTACAGGGCTGCTGGGAGCGACCGTGGAAGGCATCACTGATGGTGAGTGAGATAGGCCCCAGGAGCTGGATGGGCGAGCATGCAGCAGTGGCAGAAACGGCCAGAATCAGGCACCCAAGGGTATACTGGTGAATACATTCTCAGCTTACCTGTACATGCATGGCGTACTAGATGGCGGTGCTTGGTCCTATTGAGGCGAACCGTTTCAAATCCAGGGTCCAGGATATCCCATCATAACACTCCATATCTAGTACAGATTGAGAACGAATGGTTGCGGATGGAGCTGGCACAACGACGAAGATGTAGCCTCCGGATGGTGGAGAATGTATCCTGGTAAAAACCGGAGAAATCGTGGAGGTTTTCCGCAACGCTACGGCAGTGACACTCCTGCCGCACTGGTCAACTAACCAGGCAATTGACTTGGAGCCGGGTTACAATTTTCCATATTAGCGGATTTACAATCTATCGGAAGTCAAATTAGGATCATGGAAAGCTTAGATTGTCACGGCTCGGGTTGCGAGTGATGAGTTGCAGGGTACTTAGCTATGGCACCAGGTGGACGGAAAGAATTTGTGTTACAGAGAGGCGGAGATGTGGACAGACGCGGGGATGGCGTGGGAATATGGCCAGATGGTGGCGGCATAATTTGTTATGATAAGGATGCGGTTTGGGGTGTTGCAACGTCGGATGATGTGGCGTGGTTGTACTCATCAGAGCTGTGTTGATAGTGTGTAAGATCATGGTTGGATATTCCGATGGTACATCGGAGCATGAGGGATGATTCAAGGGTGGCAGAAGAAATATATATTAAGAGAGGTTGTTTGGTGTTGGAGGATTTACTATTCTTCTCTCTTTACATATTCTCTTGTATAGCAAAGCAAGCACAACTTTGACCCAGCTCGGACTCCTATATTGGCCCTGATTTCCTCGATACGAACTTCGAGTACTTTGCTCTGAGTACAATCCCACATTACTGTTACCAATATCACGTACGTCCGACACCACCCGTTACACCAGAATGAGTCCCATACCACCTCCCTGATATTGAATGTATTGGCAACATTGCTTGACCCCCTTCTTTGATTTTGTTTGGTACTACTGCGAAGTTACCAACAGCTACATCTCGATTTGCTGCCTGTGTAGCCATGATCTTACAATGTTGGATGTGTCTACATCTTTCGAACGGTTGTAATTACTGCCCCGAACCTTGCCCTGTTACTTGTTGTGTATATCTAGGACGCAATCATCAATGGATTCACATTTGCGACGATTGCGTTGACAAATTTTCACCACTCACCCGATTCGATCTCTGTCAGCGCCCACTCCCATCCCCATATTTGAATGTAAAAGTAAGATAGTAACTGTACATCATGAACAAATTGGTTTGATTTCGCTGGAACCCATTGCTTTTTGTCAGAACCCGAACCATTGAACACCTTCGAAAACATTGAAGGATTATTGGATACTGAGGTAGACGACCTTACTTAACCTGCAAATTTCTGGGAACAGTCAGACCTTCCCTCCCCTTGAAACACTTAGTGGACAGAAGCCGCCGCATACAGAGGAGGCTTGGAATTGGACGACCCGGTGGCTGGATGCAACTGGACTAAGAATTGGCGAGCCCATGCTTGGTTCGATTGTCACCAGGAATGACCTTGTGAGTGCGAAGGACATACCTGTTTGGGAAGGCATTCAACGGAAAGACACTCACCAGCAGCAGCAGGAACAGCACAACCTGCGCCGGTGCCCTTGATATTTATTCAACCCCTGACCTCTACCCCCTTGGAAATCGATGCATATAAATGGCACTGCTAGATGTGATTGATTTGTTGTGATGTCACGATCAGAACAGCATGATCAGGTGGCTTTGGTGTACGCGGACGACCAGGCCATTATAGGAGTTATTGTCAACAGGAACCTGCTGGAGATCGACTTCGGGGAGAGACAGACATTTCTGGAAGAGGCACAAAAGGTGCGAAGGACAGTAGCGCTGTATGCCGAACCCTCGGCATTGGTACAGAGGTTGTGTGATCACCTGGCACAGATCATTGCGTTCCAGAAGGGGATGACGGACCTGCAGACACCACAGTTCCTGCCCCCGGAGTGGGATCACTCGACATTTGCAAAACCGTTGGAGACAATGAGGCAGGAGTTGGAAGAAGCAAGGAGGACCCCGAGAACGGTGGGAACAGACAAAGATCCATGACAAAAACTGGACAATGTGACACGGGATACCAGAGAATCGTGAGAAGATGTCCACGCGTTGAGAATGCGGTTAGCGAATGCCCTATCCGTAGCGGCCCGGGCAGTCACAACTCCCCTCCAGCACCCCGAATGCTGAGGACAGAAGTTTCCTGGCTCCCCAGACTTTTCAGTCTCGGATCAAACTCAGTTGAGAGGCTGGATTGCTCCACTCCGGGTGGTCATACGACGCAAGCCCGCCAGCTTTCCATCAGCAAAAAATATTTCAGTCAGGGTGGAATGGCTCCGTCAGTGGGCACGAGCTGCGTCAGAGCCGTCAGAGACAGCCTGGAGGCGGCTTACTCCTCGCCCGGCATCAATACCACGCGTCGCGTTGCATATCGCCCTCCCATCGCAGTCTCACTGTGTCTTCTCGCTTTCTCGGTCTTCTATTTTAAACGAACACTCTGGCGTTGAAGGCCAACTGTGACCATATGTAGGACTGGGTTCATTGGGCACGCGCTTGCATCAGGATTGCAATGCGATGGGTGACGCTGCGAAAACCTCTCCTGATGTTCCTTCTACCTGCGTGCAAAATGCAATTCACTCTTGACTAATTATACACATCATTCCAAGTCGCCAGATCTATGTGGCTATTGACAATCCATAGCTCGTTCCATCCGTCTCCTGTCTTACTACTAGTAACTATCTCTGGAAATACGTGCGCGCAGCCGACGATATTTCACACGCTGAAAACTTGCAAAGCATCTGCGGCCTGTGGTTTTCTCACTGGTACAAATTTCGAGATGGGATCCAAGTTACCCGAGTTTCAAGGTACTGTGGTGAGCACCAGGGCTAACCAGTACTCCACGAAAGCTCCATTCTCGTTCGGGAGCGTGATTTTGAATAGTCGTTGCAGTTGCCACGGGAGACGACCATTCAGCGCACCATACCATCTCCCTGGGCATTCCGTTACCCACACCCAGTCGTTCCGTCGGTCCCCTCCGCGCCAGCTCTGGCTTCCTGTGCATCGACAAATCTGAGATGTGTGTTCACCTTCTAAACCCTCAACATGAACCTTAATACCATGGAAAATAGAGAGCTCCGTTGCGTGCAGTTGTTCATCCGATGTATACATCTTGTTACGACTCTTATGCTTGAGAAACTCCCACGTGCCGTTGTATATAGTCACGCGGTGCGTTGAGTCTTGCAAATTGTCGAATAATGCTCTGAAGTCTTTGATCATAGCGTCAGGATGCTTTCCATCACGGCGGTTTTGGGGTCCCATGAATTTGGGCGTTGCATATGACTGGGAGCTCAGGGGGGCAGCCAGATCAGCGCCGGAAGGGAGGACTTTGCAGGTAGCAGCGCTGTTCTCTCGACGCTGAGTGAGGGTTTGGAGATTGAGCTGTCTGATTTCGACGCAGAGAATGCGACGGTGAGATCTGATTACTTGCGGCAGGTATTTGAGATTGTGATTGGAGGCATTCCAACCGTGCTTGAGATTCGTTGTATGTGCTTATTCATGTCTCTCGACAGAATCCTGTTGCAAGGCTCTGTATCGACGCATCTGTTCGAGCCAGTGAGACATCAAGTGGATCTTCGGAAAGTTGAAGTCCGCGTCAAACTCTTTGGAAACATCTATCTTGTGGCTGAAATAATCCCGCCAGGCGTTCATTTAGCGCTGCTTCTTGGATGCCGTCCATATTTCAGCATTTGTTTCGTCATCTACCTTTCGCTTCTTCACAAGCTCCGTTCTCAGGGCATTGGCTTTGGCCTTGGCCTTTTTGCCGGCTCGCCTGAGTAAGAAAAGATCTTTGCAGGTGTGAAAACGACACAAGGCGTCGTCAATGTAGCTCAATGTTGCATCATCGTGAGATTTATATCGAGCATACATATAGATTTCTAACAATGCCCGTGTGAAATCGATTGCGTGATTGAATATGGGACGCTGAGCGGGGCTTCCTCCTCGTAGAGACTGGGTTACAACTCCAAGTAGGTACCGGCTCATTTCCATCATCTCCTTCCCATTCCATTGAGAAACATCCTCATAAGACTTAGTTTTTGATGTGAGGACGTGGTAAGCAGGCACGGATAACAAGATTGCATTGTACTTGTCGAGCCGTTCGTGCGTCTTCATGAAGTGGAAAATCCACTTCTGGACGTGATCGAGCATGCCAATCTGCATTGTATGGAGGAGGTCGGGCTTCGAGAGGTCACTCATGATACAGGAAATATGTCGAAACACGTTGAATGCTTGGTGAACATGGCGCGATGAGAGTTTGGCATCGGCTGCCTTGGTGTTGGCATCGCTGAGCGTTCGATATAGGTTGTGATCCCGCAGTGGGCGTTGCTTGTCAGGAGGGACATAATCTCCAAGTTGATTGTTTGGACACTCGCAACAGAAACAGTCATGTCGCTCGAGATGATGTAGGTTGCTATACTCAGGGCAATCTGCAAGCCATGCTGCGAAAACCGGTTTACAATGCGCGAAGTTGCCATCTGCACAGAGTACGTTGTAATACCCGCTCTCGGCGCTGGGATTTCGTTTAAATGTGAGAGGGTGGAGTACCCGCCAGAGTACCTCATTCAGCACCTCTCGGTTTGTTTGCCGCTGCTCTTCCAGCCGCTTCTGAGGAATATCGCGGTTCTTGATCGGAATCGGCAGGAGAGCGACCATTACGACGCTGTGCGTTGAGGGCATCTGGTGGAGCTCCGAAGATAGATTACCAATTGTCATATATACCAGCCTCTCTTTCTTGTCGCCAGCAAACTTCGAGAGATGCGTTCCATCGGACATGAAGATCAAGGGAACCAGTGTATCCCCCACTCTGAGCGTTGACTTAACGTCGGTTAGCTCGTCATCATACTCAGGTATCTCTCCGTACCTGTGTCTCCCACCACCAGTCCGCAGTGTGCATTGCGGTATAGAGGCGTTTCGGTGGCGTATCGCTGTTAAAGCAACGCTGAGGGGCATAAATATGATGCTCGGCGGACGCTGGCTTCCGCATCAACCATCTCATGCTTGTGGTGATGTCTCGACTCCAGTAGTTGATAGCGCGTTGGTGATTGTGATTCCAGTTCATATCCTCGAGAGTGTGTAGTTCCCATTCCCCGAGAGCCAGATGATCTGGCATGCTAGCTGCGAGTTTCTGTACGCCATCCCTGTTTTTGAAGCTTGGGAAACTCAGAACGGTGTTTTCTTCCTTCAGCACGTTGTCACAGTACCTCTTCATGCCCTTGTTGTTGATCCCACACTGGATATCTTTGTACTCTTCACGCGTCGCAAACGGGTAGTAGGGATTGTTGTGTAGGTTCATCTCAAGGAAACCCTGAGCATCACGTTCCCATGGCTCAGCAATGTAATCGCTCAGCGGAGCACCGGTGCCGGGGTATGTTTCTGTCCGCGGCAGAGGATGTGGCGGTGGTTAAGACTCCGAGTCTGCGATGTTTTCAAGGTGTTCAAGCTAGGGAAACGCAACCAAGTCTTCGACTGAATCTTTGTTAGCGTTGAATTCACGACGCTGAGCGGGTTCAACGCGTCGGGGCGCGCTGTGAATAGTTAGATTCTTCTGGCGTGCAACTTGAACGTGTTCTGGATGGTGTAATTTGATATGTTTAAGTTGCCAGCTGTCTGAGGTGAACGTCGTTTGGCATGAAAATTCGGGGCAACAGAGAGGGGTTTTCTCTGGGATTGTCGACGACACGCGAGTAGTGGAGTATTCACTGTAGAAAGGGACGAAAGATGGTGCTGGACCTGAGCAGTCTGGTGTGGGCATAAGCTCACAATACTTGAGAGATGTATTGAGCCTCAACTCCATCACAAGGAGGTTCCTTGAACGCCAGGAGTTGCAGAAACACTGCATGTGCGATGTCCCATAATACGATGAATAAATAAAAAATCAACCCTGAGCAATCCAAAAACCTTGCGACGCGTGTAATAATCAATGCCTGAGATAAATAGATTAGAACCAAGGGAACAAACAAGCCCACAACCCTAACCCAAACGAACAAAACACCTCCATGCCTGCCTTAATCAGTGCCTGGGATGAATAGATAACAGCAAAAGAAACTCACAAGACAAGAACCCGACCCTAACCCGAACGCACGCCTCCTCTACAATGCGGGGACTGGTTCACTCCTCGCCTACAGAGCCATCCGGGCGCGCCTCAGGGAGAGGGAAATCGGGGCGAGGGCAATCAGGGAGAGGGAAATCGGGGAGAGGGAAATTGGGGAGAGGCACATCGGGGAGAGGGACATCCAGGATAGGGACATCCGGGGGAGGGAAATCAGAGAGACTGTCGCCACCTGCCGATTCGCCGAGTAGCTACTGATCCACATCTACATCCGACGTGTTTCTGGCTGCGTCAGCTTCTCGCAGAGTTGGCGCCGCTGGGCGAGGTTTTTGTTGCATCACAAGCCCCAAAAACTCCAGCCCACTGATGGTATGAGTCTTCGGAGTTGGTGGGCGCGGGCAAGGCTCCGGGGTTTGTGGCCGTGGGGCAGGCGCCGGAGGTTGTGGCCGTGGGGTATGCTCGCACATCTCCTGGCCTTGCTCAGGTAGCACGGTTGGCTGATCGTCTACCATGGTATGAGCATTGGCAGCGGATGTATTAACCATCTCTCCCTGGCCAATCGTCCGAGGTTCTTTGCCATTATCCTCATCCTCATCCTCATACTCCTCTTCATCCACCTCCTCTTCCCTGTTCCCATCTTCCTCCTCTTCATCTTCCTCATCTTCACCGTCCCTTTCCATGTGCACATCGCCGTCTAAATCAACGCCGTCCGGTGCGTCCACATCATCCTCCATGCGCATATCCACATCAGAATCACGTTCTGAGTCATTTTCGCCGTCCAACTCTGTAGAATCGGTATCATCATCTGAGGAAATTGACAAGGCGGGCGATGCTTCCAGCTCTAAATATACCCGCTCTAGTTAGCCCTCCGTGTCCAAGTCTTCCTCGGACATTTCCTTCTGCAACTGCACAGCAACGGCACAAGGGATATCACCTTCCCCTGGGGTTTGTTCAACAATACCTTTCCCTTTACCGTTGCCCTTCCCCTTCCCCTTCCCTTTCCTCTTCCCGTCCTCAGTCGCCTTCCCTTTCCCCTTCCCATGCTTTGTTCCCTTCCCTTTCCCAGTCCCTTTCTCACCGCCCTGCGTGTCCTCCTCACCCTCGCCGTCGTCATTGTCATTGTCATCGCCAGGACGGCCCCTTCCACCGCTCGGCGCTCCAGGATCCGCCCAGTTCTCATCATCTTCATCCTCGTCGATTATCTCATCCCAATTCAGTGGTCTAACCGCCTGGAAGTCGCCTGGTTCGTACTGCCGGCCGCATGGCGGCTCAATCTTTGCCCTGAGATAATCGCTACCGTACTGAGAGAAACGCTCACTGGTGCATTTAACCATACTTGAGCTGGTTGTCTGCAGATTGGAGCGATCGACTTGATCACCGAAGGTACGGTGGTTGTCCCACCTCCAATTGTTCATTCAGTCGTGGGTTTTGTCACAGATTTGGCCCATATATGAGCGGAAGGCAGCCTATCACTCCCGAAAAGGCGAACTCCTGCTCCTGCGGTGCGGCCACATTAGCTGGAATTGTGAAATTTGGCGAGTCGTGACTGGATCAAGAAAGATTTTATCATAAGAGAGGTCCCATGCCCTCACGTCCTTAACGCCGCAAACATTGTATATCCGTATGAGTCCACGGATGTGTTCCGAGATGAATCCGTCTATACAATCCCGATCCAACGACAAGCGTCGATTTATAACCGATGTCGGCATTTTTGCCCCAGCCTTCCCCTTTCCTTTGCCGCTGCCCTTTGGTGCCATCGCTGTGAGTTGAAAATGAATCTACATCCGAAACGTTAGCATTATGATACAGTTGCATGAAGCGGAAGGAATCCCAGAGAGAAAGTACCAAGTTGTGAGGTTATCGGGTGTGTTTTGGAACGAGAGGCATTGTTTCGTGCAAATCAGGTGATGTCGAGATCAGGATGCTGTCGGTGTGTATAATATGGGAGGAAAAGAGAAAGAAGGTGTAGGCAGGAAGACGGGATACATATACTTGAGTTCCTGCGATTTCTTGGTTCAACTTGTGAGTTTTGTTGCTTAACGAACACAAAACGGCCCAGCCTTCAGCTTGCAGAACAACCAGGCACCTCATGAACGACAAGCCTCGAGACAGGATTTAGTACTCGCAGAGAGGTCAGTTTACGACGCCGGGTGTTGCGTTTACATCACACATCATTGTGACCGCTCAGACCTAGTGCATCCCGGAGCAAACTGAGAAGTTCTCAGGTTGTCCCAACTGTGCAACCATCCAACACGGCTACCAACGCCTAGCAGTGGAAAAAGCACACACAACTGATGTCATAGGATAGAGAATACGTCATTGTTCGCTCTACGATGCTTTTAGCTCTGCCAAAGGGGGATATCCACCGGGAAGCTGAAGATATACATAATCGATGGTTCGAAGTATTGTGCCAAGAGCGAGTGCAATACGATCAGAATTGTGCCAAGAAGGCATAAACACCCTTCAAGCGGTGCATATAGAACTTCAGACGTTGCTGAAACAGTGAATATCAATGCTGAGTTTAATCTGAGTTTAATCTGATGGCAGTTAACCCCATGATTGAATGCTTTTGAAGGGATTTCGTCCCCGAGTATTGTCAGGGTTTGGAGTCTAGCGCGGTCTACACTGTGCCTCCCTTTTTTGTCGAATCCGTCCATGGTCGCTCAGATAGGAGTCTACCTTGCCTGCCGTTGCCTATGCATGCAGAGGATAGTATTCCTACCTTCCTAAAGTCGAACATCCATATTGGATGATGCCTTCCCAAAGACCACACCCTGTCATGTCTCTGGTCGTACGAAATGTTCGAAGTAGCCAAAATCAACAGAAGCGTGGGCCTTCGGGGAATTCTCAACTTCCCCCTGCAAAGAGACGCATTTCTGTACCGGCTGGCGAGAGGGATCCCTCTCAAGGAGGGAGTTCCGTAGCCTCCAAAATCCAAGGTCAGAATGCCACCACCTCATCTTCGGTGAACAATTCTTGCGTTCCAGATATCACCCGGTCCACTACATAGTAATGGTCAATAATTACTCCAACCGCCAGGCCGGGTACAAGCAGTCGTAACACACCAGCACCCAGCGGAACCCCACAGACAGAATCAACACATTGCAAAAGCATTAGCTGAAGCCCCACACCGGAAGATAATAGAGACGTACTGGAACACCGCAATGCAGCAAAACAACATTTGGTCCATAGCATTTGAGGCACGCACTGAGGAGATCTTGAAGGAGGTATGCTGAATCAACGGCCCACGTTGGATGTTACACGCTCAAACCGGGACCAGGTTCGCGCACAAGTCGAAAAGGTTAAATCCCATTTTATTCAATCAGCAAGGGACATTATAGCAGAGCTATATGATCTCCACCGCTTTGAATCCAACGCAGAGCGTTTGGAATTCATTGATTCCCTTCTGGCAGACAATAAGTATCTTTTTCCTTTAGCAGACCATGTGGAAGGTCGTGTACGTGATCCAAATCCAACGCAGAGAGAGTCGAAAGCTGCTAACGAATGTCCAGCGTCCACTTTACTTCCTGGCGGAAGCAATCCCATGGTTTATCTACATCAAATTCTATCATCGGGGGAATAACCACGGTAAGTATGCTGATGGATTTTATAATTCCAAGATTGACGACAAGGACGGTCATATACCCTCGCAACTGATCATGTTTAGCTGCACCGCGTTGCGCCATGCTCTCCTGGGGTGGCAAAAGAACAAAGGCATTCATCCGACAGCTTCCTAGTCAAAGTTGAAAGCGGACAGACCTGATCGCTCGAACAACGTCAATTACAAGAATGAGGGTGGTAAGAACGCATCTTGCTGCGCTGCAACGGGTCGCAAGTTGTTAACCTCGCCTGGCATTTCAGACGCATATGGAGTCTTGATGAATACCTGGAACACACTACCGGAGCGCTACCATCAGAGGGTGTATCACAACACTCTTGGTACAGTCAAGCGTCAGATCCAACAGGCGGAGAACCCAACGCCTGCTGTGGGGGTTAGCGTGGAAGCAGCACGTGTTGACAATGCTATTCTTCTTGATTATTTGACCTCTGAAGTGGCGCTTGAGGAGCCTGAGATTGGAAGCACTGACCCAAACATCCCGATAGACAACAACTGCACGGATGACGAACCTCATTTTGGGATGCCAGGGGGCTGAGGGGATTACAAAGATGAAGGTGATGAAAGAGACATGCGCGATGCTATCCCCACCGCCAGCCGGTGACGACCGCCCGTGACTGAACTCGAGAGCTTTTACCTGGGAACCAGTGATGACCACAGGTATGAGGGCGATGATGGCGACGATGCGTATGCGGATGAGGAGGAAGAAGCATCGCAAGCCAATGATCGATCAATGCAGAATGTGGAGGACTCAGGGCCTAGTAGGTTTGACCTGTGAACCGGTGATGTCGACAAGTATGAGTGCGAGGATGGCGACGATGCACCCTAACCGATGATGGATCAACGCAGAATGTGGAGGACTACGGGCATAGTACTCGAGAGTTGAAGATTAGACTGTATATTTCAGACCTGTAAAATACAATAATGGCGAAGCAAATGCAACTGCAAGCGATGTATCCGAAGCGAAGACTGAATTGCAATATGTGACACAATCTCAAAGCTAAACATATATGGGGCGAGTGTGGCATCCGATATATTTCTATAGCAATAGCGGAGAGGTAAAATGTGGCTATCGGCCGAAGAAAGGCATACACATCGCCAGGCGTTGTGTCAATCGCTACAGCATAACTGCAGCACCTGTGAAGAGTGTAACACACGTGCCATTCTGATGGTGCGTATACCAGGCGCAAAGTGATGGAGGTATGTATGCAACGCGACCCATCGCCTGGGCGACGGGTAGCGTATAATTCCCCGTCAGAGGGTACGAGGTTCCGTCAGAGCCATCAGAGCCGTCCGGAACACCTGGGTGTTTCAGATGGAGACTAGGGTTGTTGCTGATGTCCCAACGAACCGTCGTAGATGCGGTACCCATTCAACTGCCTGAGGGTAGTGGCCTCAGGCCAGATTTTACCACCCGTCCGGGAAGACGTGGATATAGGGCTGCGAGACCTACCAGCTTTAATAGAACTCCTGGAAGCAACTTTTGGGGATTCTGACCGAGTGGCCACCGCCGAACGGAAAATCCGGGAGATTACACCCAAGAAACTTGAATTCTCCCAGTACAATGCTGAGTTCCATGTTATTGCAGCGGATTTGGATTGCAAACCTTCAGCCCTACAAAACGTCTTAAGAATGGGGCTGTCCAAAAAAATGAAGGACTAGTTTATATAGAGAGATATGCCAGAGGAACTTCCTGCCTTCGTGACGGTATTTCAGAAGTGGGACAATCAGATCCGACAACGACGGGCAGAGAAGGTGCCACAGAATAACGGTGGAGGGACTGGTTTCGCCTCTTCTCCCAGACCTCTGGCCCCTGCAAAAGATCACGCAGGAGCCCCCGCTGGGACAGTGGCTGGATATACTGGATCTGCACCCATGGACCTCAGTGCAGGCAGAAGAAGGCTCTCCATGGAAGAAAGGGCAAACAGATCTACAGATGGGCGATGTCAGGATTGCGGTGGGTTCAACCACAGTGCTGCGGAGTGGACATCAAAGAAGATGGCTCAGACATTCAAGGCAGCTGGAGTGGAGGTGAAGGAAGTAGCAACCGGGACAGGTTCTGAGGAATCGGGAGACGAATATGTCAATTGAAGAAGGATGGCCCTTCGGTTGACGAAAAATGTATTGTTTTGAATGCTTTCCAATGTTTTGGAATTTCGCTATGATCAGTTAGCAAGGTGGAGATATTGGAAGGATCAATGGAAGGGAAACATTGCGTTATACCTTGTACATTGACTGTGAATAACCAAGAGATACCTACACATGTGCTGATCGATTGCGGAGCTACAGGCATTGCATATATGGATCAAGATTATGCTCGCGATCATCAAATACCACTCCAAGAACTCAAAGAGAAATGACAAGTCGAGGTTATCGACGGAAGACCTATAGAGTCAGGAGATATTACGCATGTTGCCAAAGTAGGAAGGATGATTCAGGATTATATGGAACAATTACTGATGTTTGTTACGAAATCTGGACAATATCCAATTGTCCTCCGAATCCCATGGCTACGATTGCATGATGTTGGAGTATGGTTTGCATCTGATACCGTTACCTTTGGGTCCCAATATTGCACGACTCATTGACACGATGCACCCGTTACGGGACAAGGAGTCACAGAGGAGCCTCCAGACCCAGTTCATTCCCAAGAAAAGGAAATGTTTGAACAACAGATACGTCCACAATGATCATTCCGATGGAACATTTTTATACTTAATGGATCTTCTTTTTTTCAGACAGTTAAGAAGGGAAAGCTTAAGGTTTTCAAAGCATCCCTTTTTGATACTAACAAAGCTATTGAGTCAAAGCATCTTAACGAAAGACCCGTGGAGGAGATCGCTCCGGAACAGTATTATGAGTTTCTATGTCTATTTAATAAAGTTTTAGCTGACCGCCTCCCACCACATTGACCAAGCATTAATCATTAAGTACGCCTAAAGGAAGGCGAGACACCAACCTAGGGACCTTTTTACTCAATGTCCAGGGCTGAGTTCGTTATCCTTAAAGAATAGCCTGAAGAACATATGTCAAAAGGGTTCATTCCTCAGTCATCATCGCCTTTTGCGGCACCAGTCCTCTTTGTGAAATAACCAGATGGAGGGTTACAATTTTGTATTGATTACCGAGATATCAATAGTAAAAGAATTAAGGATTGATATCCCCTTCCCCTGAGACGAGAGACTCTGAATCTGCTACGAATAGCTAGGATATATACAAAGCTAGATGTCGGCCGAGCCTATAACCTGTTACGAGTTAGGGAAGGGGATGAACATACGTTAGCCTTCCGAACAAGATATGGATTATTCACACCCACGGTCATGCAGGTCGTCACAACGTATGCCCCCACAGATTTTCACTGGTACATTAATAGCACCATAAGGGAGGATTTGGATGATCTTGCATCGGCATACCTGGATGATATAGTGATATATAGTGATTCGGAGGAAGAACATGTGAAACATGTGCAGTGGGTTATGCAACGTCTTCTGGAAGCAGGTTTATACTGAAAGCCGGAAAAATGCGAGTTTCATAAGGAAACCATACGATATCTGGGGTTGATTATATCAACAAAAGGGATATCCATGGATGAAGATAAAGTTGAGACTGTGAAGAATTGGAGTCGAGAGAACAAGACAATGAATGGCAGGCTGAAAATTCTCTTTGAAGTACAACAGTCTCTGGGGTTTTGCAATTATCATCGAAGATTTATCCCCAAATATTCGGAGAAAGCAGAGCCACTGACAAAGCGAAACAAGAATGATGAAGCATTTGGTTCTGAGGCGGAACAACAGTTAGCTTTCAAGACAATGCTGTCCGCCTTTACAACAGCTGCAGTACTTCGACATTTTCATCACGATAGGGAAGTGATTATTGAACCAGAAACCTCTGATTACCAATCCGCAGGGGTCATATCTCAGTATGATGATGATGGGGTGCTAAATTCGGTAGCTCATTTTTCGAAGAAACCTTCACCAGCTGAATGTAATCATGATATATACAATAAGGGGCTTATGGCAATCATTAAGGCACTTGAGGAAATTTGACCAGAATGTGAAGGGGCCGCCTATCCCCTTGAATTCATAACTGATCATAAAAACATCGAATATTTAATGATAATGAAGCTCTTGAATCGGAGACAGGCACGATGGTCTGAGTTTTCAACCAGCTATGATTATGAGATACTCTATAGACCGGGTGAATCGAATGGGAAGGCAGATGCTTTGACGAGGAGGCCGGGAGACCACCCCGAGGCGGGGGATGAATGATTAGACAATATGTAACAAGTGGTTCTAAAGCCGCAGAACCAACCCAAACAATCGCGTTTGTTGGAGGACAGCCCACCCGCCCAGGGCCGTCTATACATTCCCGATCTTCTGACAGAAGCATATGAGACCGACCCGCAACCAGGGAGAATACTGGAAGAAATTGGGAGGAACAATGGAGTATAGGAGATGACCATTGCGGAGTGCATAGAGGATGAGGGAGGAATAAGATATCGAGGGAATTTATATGTACCTGATAGTGATGACTTATGCCTACGTATTATACAGGAACACCATGATTCAGCGTTCGCAGGACATCTGGGACGGGCAAAGACGTTTGACCAGCGTGATTGAGGAAACAATTGGAAGGAAATGCGTGAGGATGTTGATCGGTAAGTTCGGAAATGCCATGATTGCCAGCGGTCCCAAAGTTCAACACATTCAACCTTTGGGGTTCTTCGGCCTTTATCTGAACTGGATGAACCATGGGAAGATAATTAGATGGATTTTGTCATACGATTACCAGGGTGCAGAGGGATTGATGCAATATGGGTAGTGGTGGATCGACTTTTGAAGAGGCGACATTTCATCCCTTGCGACATGACCATGGACACTCTGGGTTAAGCAGAGTTGTTCCTGCAGGAAGTGGTATGCCTTGATGAACTGCCACTGGCCATTGTTTCGGATCGAGGCCCGCAGTTTGCGTCAACTTTCTGGCAACAGGTTTGCAGTTGGTTGGGGATTGACCGAACGATGTCAACAGCGTTTCATCCACAGTCAGATCGACAGATGGAACGAATGAATGCTAGTATGGAACAGTGCCTCCGGGTCTATGTGAACCATCGGCAGGATGATTGGGATATGTGGCTCCCGCTGGCTGAGATTGACGCAAATAATGGAGTGTCTGAGACAACAAAGTGTTCTCCATTGTATGCGGTCCAGGGTACGGACCCCCAGATGTCGTTTGTAGGAGAACCAACATGGGATCAAGATCAATGACGTGTAGATGCCGATGAGGTTCTGGCAACGATGAAACAAATTCATGACCACCTCCAACTAGAGATGAGAGGTAGTCAAGCAGTGAAGCAGGAGGGAGCAAATTGTGGACGAATTCCAGCTCCGAATATTCCGGAAGATTCCCAATAGTGGTTGGACGCTGGACACCTCCGAACTACAAGACCTACATGGAAACTCAATCGGAAACAATTGGGGCCATTTACGGTTGTCCGTCGAATATCTCCATAAGCCCATGAACCTGAGCAGCCTGCGTCGATTCGGATTCGTTGAGTACAACCCGTGTCTCTTCTGGACCCAGTGGTTAATGATCCCCTCAAGGAACACCGAGTTGAAAGGGCCCCTTCAGTGGAAGTTGATGGTGAGGAAGAGTATCAGGTGATGAGTGTTGAGGGTAGTCAGATATACCGGAGTCAGTTACAGTATCTTATACGGGGACTGGGTATGATTCTTTTACATGGCAACCTGCGAAGTTTGTGGATGGGCTGCAAGTAGTTGGAGAAATTCATCAACGTTATCATATAAAGCCAGGGCCATTGGGAAGTGTTCCCGGATGACCTCGGACCTAGGAGGGGGATACTGTCACTGCTCGGGTTGCGAGTGATGAGTTGAAGGTTACTTAGGCATGGCATTGGGTGGATGGAAGGAATTAGTGTTATGGAAAGGCGGAGACGTGGACAGACGCGGAGATGGCGTGGTAATATGGCGAGATGTTGGCAGTATAATTTGTTATGATAAGGAAGAGGTTTGGGGTGTTGCGAGGTCGGATGATGTGGCATGGTTGTACTGAAATGAGTCGTGCTGATGATGTGTAAGATCATGGTTGGATATTCGGATGGTACATCGGAGCATGAGGGATAATTTGAGGGTGGCAGACGAAGTATATTTAAAGAGAGGTTGTTTGGTGTTGAAGGATTTCCTTTTGTTCTCTCTTGACTCGTTCTCATGTATAGCAAAGAAAGCACAACTTTGACCTAGCTCCCACGCCTGTCTTGTCCTTGATTTCCTCGATACGAACTTCGAGTACTTTGCTCTGATTACGATACCACATTACTGTTACCAATATCACCTATGCCCGACCCCGCCCGGTACATACATCGAGGCGAACCTAGCACATGGGTTCATTCAGCGATCATCATCGTCAGCAGCAGCGCCAATTCTCTTCTCAAAGAAGAAGGATGCAGGGTCAATGCTTTCTGTTGATTACCGCACACTCAATCTGGTGATGGTGAAGTATCAGTATCAGCTTCCGTGAATCTCAGAGATGATTGACCGCCCAAACGAGGCCAGGATAATTACGAACCTGGACCGCCATGGTGGGTATAAACAATTCCGAATCAAGGAGGGCGACGAACACAAGACGGCTGTTCAAATGCGGTACGGCCAATTGGAATACCAGGTCATGCCATTCTATCTAATAAACCCACCGGCTAGGTTCCAGTCTGCTATCGATGTTTGCCTAGGGCCATATATTGACAACTTTGCGGTATGTTACCTGCATGACATACTCATCTATTCGACAAACGAGAAGGAGCATGAGGAGTCAGTGTGCCAACTGCCGCTATGCCTTTCACCATTCAGCCTCAATTGCAATGCCGACAGGTGCCAATTTGGAGTTTCGAAAGATGTTTTTCTGGGGTTTGTTTTCACTCCTGACGGAATCGGCATGGAATCTGTCCGGATCTCCACAATCAAGGACTGCCTGACACTCAAGTCAATTAGAGATGTCCAGGTGCTCCACGGATTCACAAACTTCTGCTGAATGTTCATTTGGCAATATTCCAAGGTGACTCTTCCACTTATAGAACTACTAAACAACGCACTTAAGGCTTGCGAGCCACTGAAAGGCAAAGATTGACGCCTGAAACCCGAAAACCTTGCGAAACTAAGATGGGAATGGATGCGGCAGGCTGAATTGGTGTTCCGGAAAATGATAAGGACCTTCACCTGGGCACCGATCCTACACCATTTCGATCGGGCTAAGCCGATGATTCAACAAAAGGATGCAAGTGGATTCGCGATTGCTGGCATTCGCAATCAGTACCACTGTCAGGGTTCTCAGGGTGGTCATTTCTGACTCCCGGAGGGGCGCTTCAGCCGAACAGAAATATGACACTTATGATCTGGAGCTGTTGACGATCGTGCAAACACTAACACAGTGGCGACACTACCTCGAGGGAGCCAATCACGATGTTTCGATTCAATGAGGCCTCCAGAATCTCGAATACTTCCAGACATCCAAAGTGCTCTCCAGAGAACAAGCCAGGTGGTGGGAATCTCTTTCGGCTTATGAGTTTATGTTCAAGCACCTGGAAGGCAGCAACAACCAAGCCGATGATCTGTCCAGATGGCCCGATTTTGAGATCGGCTACGAAATGCCTGTGTCACGACTATAGGTAGCCATCTCAGTGGAACTGTATGACGATGTCATGCCAGAGATTGCTTCGGCTTAGGCTTCCGACTTCTTGGCAGTTGACTTCTCGACAAAGGTTGTCGACTGACCAGCTGGAGACGACACAGATATGGTGGAAAAGATTGCCAATGGAAAGTCTTTGCGGGGGCTTTGACTTACAAGGGGAGGATAGACATTCCTGTGGTCGACCACCTATGCGGAAAAGTGATTAGTCTATTCCATGACAACTGTGAGGTCATTCATTTTCGAGCTCTGAACACTACTGAGCTGGTATCCAGGGATTGCTGCTGGCCAGCAATGGACCCGCACGTACGTATGTATGTCAGCGGCAGCGAAGTATGCCACCCAATCAATGCTCATTCGCACTGCAAGCACAGGATCAACGTGCCCGTGGAGACACCATCACGGCCATGGGATGGCGTCACGATGGACTTCGTTACTGCCTTGCCATATTCACCGGAATCGGGCTACACCAGATTTCTCAATATCTTCGACTGAGTGACAACAATAGCAATCTCCTTACTGTGCCGGAAGGATCTCGACTCACCGGAATTGGCCCTGCTCTCGTTTGAACACATCAGTTCCAAGCGAGGCGTCCCGGATAAAATAGTTGCAGATTGTGGCATCCATTTCATAAGGAGATTCTTGACCTCAGTATGCTGTCACTGGAGTACTGACCATCGGCTCCCGATAGCCTTTCATCCACAGCCACACGGGCAGACAGAGCGTCAAAACCAGACAATGGAGCAGTATTTGCAGGGTTTTTGCATCTATGAGCAGGACAATCGGGTGAAACTCTGACTGCTAGCCGAATTGGCTTACAATAACGCAGTACAGGATTATACGAGGATGACTGCATTCTGTGTGAAGCACTCCTCCTATCCAGTGATGCAGTTTAAGGCCCTGAAGCAACCATCTAGCCTGCAATCAAAAAACAAAGCAGACACCTTCGCAGCTGGCTTGGAGGTGACTCACAAAACCCTCGATAAGGACTTGCAGGATGCTGAAGCCTGTCAGACACAATACCCCAGCTATAAACAGGTTGTTTCCAAGGTTGGAGATGTGGTCTCACTTTGAACATGGCACTTCCGAATGACAAGGCCGTCTAACCAGTTGGATTACAAACGGACAGGACTGTACACGATAAGTAAGGGCATCAATAAGGATGCTGACAAATTGGACCTTCCATACACAATCTGGAAGCACAATGTTTTGCACATCCTGCTGCTTGCCCCCTGTATACCTCCTACTGCCGGCCAGCCCCAATCTGACCAGCAGCTGACGATAGTTGGCGACTCTGAAGAATGGAAAGTCGAGCGGATCCTCGGTTCCATGCGACGCTCTTGGAAGGTTCATTTACTCAAACAGTGGGCAGGTTACAGCTTCCTACTGACTAGCTGGGAACCTGCAGAGATTCTCGGGAATGCGCAGGACTCGGTCAATCACTTTTACCAAGAGCATCTGAGGAAGCCTCGACAATCATTAGACTTGGTGGAGTGGGATCAGACGTTCTCTACAGGGGTTATACATTTCTTATTTTCATATGCATCCCGGGCCAGTATAAATGTTGTTGGCATGGGTTGTTACCACCTACCACGGGAGATGGAGTTTCCCTGTGCACCGAATCTGCCGTGAGGCTCCACATAGGGCACTGATCAGTTGTGGGACATAGTAAGTCATGCGGAGGCATACTGTAATGCTGTATATCCGTATATGGCCGCGTATGAGAGTATATGAGAAGATACGGTTGCACACATGGATGTGGTAATATAATGGAGTAGTTGATAAGTAAGATTATCGCTGGCGATCTCAGAGAGATCGCGAGTCGTCTATATATGGTTGGCCGGCACCCGGCCCTGGACACGTCTCGTGTCATTGGCGAGAACCTAATCATGACTGCCATTACATCATCCCTCCATTCAGGAGCAGACCCCCTGGGCTGCCACATACATATATATAATAAGATAAACCCCACAAAAAGAAACAAAACCCATGCGTACGCCTCCGCACGACTTAATAAGTACACACACACCTTCGACAACACCTCCCTGCACCTGGTTTTGCCAAGCTTTTCCCCTTGCGGGGCAAAGCGGGGTTTTACTTTGGCTTCATCACAACTTTCCCTGTGTGTGTCCGCTCTGCCAGTACGTTACCAGGTCGAAAACAGAGTGTACCTCGTCATCAAATCCACTCAGCATCGACGTCGATCGGTGATCCCTCTTCTAGGGCCACTCGCCTTCTTTCGAATGTTTTACGCCAGTATTTAAGGACAAACCGGGCTCAGTGAAGTGACTTCTGAGAGCCTACGCCTTACGATGATATCACCTTCCGCCCGCCCAACCACGTCGAGCCCGAAGATGGTCAGCGTGCCGTGAATGACCTAGGGAGTATTCAGTTCTGGATCTCCGAAAAGTCCTGCTCGTAAGAGCGGTTGGGGTATTCCACTGCGATAACTTCATGAGACCCTGGACCAGGTGTGAGCGAGGATTTCAAAAACAGCGGACGTCAGAAGTTGGGGTTGCAGGTTATACACTAGGAATGGGGGCGAAGCACTAATTGCAAGTCTTTGGGAAGCTATGCCCATTGATGGGGATGGGAGTTGGGCTGCGGCTGGAAGTCAGAGCAGCACCCACCTTTGGCCGGTCCTCGCTGGAAAAAATGTATACAGGGAGTGGCCGAGACAACAAGAAGGTTCTGGGGGAAATTGCGGGATTTTTTTTACTGGGCTTTGCCTGCAACTTTGCCGTGTGGGTTTTAATTTCGGGTCTTCGGGTTTTGTCAGATTCCTGGGTCTTTAGAGTTTTAATTTGCGCGGAAGCGGTTATAGGGTTTGGTGGGAGGTCCTGTTCTTAACACGCCATGGCCGCTACGCGGCCGAATGCAAAATGATTAAAACAAACAAACAAACGACTTAATAAGTGCCACAACTGATGAGTGCCCAATGAGCAGCTTCATGGCGGATTCGGTGCCCAGGGAAACTCCACCTCCACTTGACTTGGCACCGGAGGTGGTAAAAACCCGTGCTGACGCGATTTTTACTGGGCCGAGATCCATAAGAAAGTAAGCAATGTAAAACCCTCGTAGAAAAACGTCCAATCCCACTCCTCCGAGTCCAATCATCTTCGAGGCTTCCTCGGATGCTCTCAGTGAAAATCTTCGCCCAATTCCTGCGCATTCCCAAGATTCTCCGCAGGCTCCCAGCTAGTCCGTATGTAACTATAACCCGCTCATTGTACAAGATAATGGAGCTTCCGGTAGCGTCATTTAGAGTCTATGATCCATTGAACTTCGCATCAGTCAGAGTCGTCGACCACTGTCGGCTGCAGTTCAGATGGCTGCTGGCCGGCGGTAGGAGGTGTAAAGCGGTCGAGCAAAGAGACGTGGAAAACATTGTGCTTCCGGAACGTATACAGAAGGTCTACTATGTAAGCATTCCTATTGATGACCTTACTTACCATGCATGGTCCTGTCCGTTGGTAATGGAACTTCTTTGACAGTCTTGTCGTCCGGAAGTGCCGCGTTCAACGCCAGACCTTGCCTGCAACCTCGAACACAACCTCTTTGCTGCCGGCGTATTTCGTGTGATTGGCTTGAGCATCCTGCCAGTTCTTTCGGAGGGTTCGGTGAGTCTCCTCCAAGCCAGCTACGAAAGTGTCTGCTTGAATTTCAGAATTCAGGCTAGATGGTTACTTCGTGGACTTAACTACTGCATCACCCGATGGTAGTGGTAATTTGCCCAGAATGGAGTCATCCTCGTAGATGCGTGTATCGCGGTATTGTAAGCGAATTCGGCTAGCGGGAAGAGTTCGACCCAATTGTCCTGCTCGTAATTGCAAAATGCCCGGAGATACTGCACCATCGTCTGGTTGTGACGATCCGTCTGCCCGTCCGTCTGTGGATGGATGGCTGTCGAGTGCTGATGGTCAGTACTCAAGTGAGAACATACTCGGGTCCAGAATTGGCTTGTAAACTGGGTGCCATAATCTGTAACTATGTTGTCCGGGATGCCTCGCTTGCAGATGACGTGTTCAAAGGAGAGCCGGGCCAATTCCGGCGAGTCAATATCCTTTCGGCACGGTAAGTAGATTGCCATCTCTGTCAGTCGGTCCATGATGACGACAATCCCGGTGTAGCCCGATGCCGTTGACTCTGGCAAGTGAGTGACGAAGTCCATTCTGACGCCTTCCCAAGTCTGTGATGGTGTCTCCAAGGGCATGTTGATTCCGTGCCTGGCTTGCCGAGGTGCTTTCATTTGGTGGCATACTTCCCAGCTGCTGACATACTTACGTACACGCGAGTCCATTGCTGGCCAGTAGAAATCCCTAGACACCAGCTTGGTAGGCTTAAGAGCTCCAAAATGACTGGACTCAGGGTTGTCATGGAATAGACTTATCACTTTTCCACGTAGAGAATTGGTTGCTGGAACGTATATCCTCCCCTCGTAATACAAGACTCCCGCGACGACTGTCCATTGGCTCACCTCTTTGGCGGTATCTGTGCAGTCTATAATTGGTCGGTCGACAAGCTTCACCGGGACGTCGACAGCCAAAGGGTCGGAAGTCTGGGCCGCAATAATTGCTGGCATGAGCTCGTCATATGATTCCACTGAGGCGGTTGGCATTTGTCATGCCACAGGCATTTCATAGCCGATCTCGTAGTCGGGCCGTCTGGATGGGCCATCGGCTGGGTTCTTGCTGCCTTCCAGGTGCTCGATGACAAAGTCGTAAGCCGAAAGCATTTCCGACCACCTGGCTTGTTATCTGGAGAGTACTTTGGATGTCTGGAAGTATTCGAGATTCTTGTGGTTGCACCGAATTAAGACCTTGAAATTGGCGCCCTCGAGGTAATGCCTCCACTGTTTTAGTGTTTCCACAATGGCCAATAGCTCCCGATCATAGATGTCGTAATGCTGTTCGGCTGGAGAGCACTACCGGGAGTGGAAATTGACTGGCCTGAGAACTCCGTAAACATCGTACTGATTGAGAATGCCTACAATCGCGAATCCACTCCTGTCAGTTTGGAGAATGATTGGTTTGGCCGGATCAAGATGCTGGAGGATCAGTGCTGCAGTGAAGGTCCTTTTCAGTTTCCGGAACGCCAATTCCGCTTGCAGCGTCCATTCCCATTGACTTTCCCCCAGTTTTTTGACTTCTGGCGTCGAGGTTTGCCTTTCAGTGGCTCGCCGGCCTTATCTATCATCTTCAGCAGTTCTTTAAGTGGAATAGCCATGATGGCATATTTCCGGATCAACCTTCGGCAGCAGTTCGTGAATTCCAAGGAACACCTGGACATCTCTCATTGAGTTTGCTGTTGGCCAGTCCTCGATTGTGGAGATCCAGTCCGATTCCATGCCGACTCCCTCAGGAGTGAAAACAAACCCCAGAAGACTGACTTGCGAATCTCCAAATTGCCAATTTCCGGCTGTGCAATAGTGGCCGAATTGTTGAAGTCGCTGCAGCACTTGGCGCACATGCTCCTCATGCTCTTTCTCGTGTGTCGAATGGATGAGTATGTCATCGGGGTAGCATACCGTGAAGTCATCAATGTATGGCCGTAGGCAATCATCAATGTAAGACTGGAACCTAGCTGGTGCGTTTGTTAGGCAGAATGGCATGGCCGAGTACTCGAATTGGCCGTAACGCGTTCGAAAAGCCGTCTTGTATTCGTCGCCTTCCTTGATTTGAATGAGGTTATAGGCACCGCAGAGGTGCAGCTTCATCATTACCCTAGCCTCCCGAACACTGTCAGCCATCTCTGTGATTAATGGAAGGGGATACCGATTCTTCACCGTCGCCAGTTTGAGAGCGGGGTAGTCCACACAAAGCTTTAACCCTCCGTCCTTCTCTTTTGCAAAGACGATTGGCGCTGCCGCCAGCGATGATGATCCCTGAACTAACGATTTGGCTAGGTTTCCCTCGATGTGACGCTTTAATGTCCTCAACTGGAACTCCGATAGGTTGTAAATCCGCCCATATGGCAAGTTATAGCAGGGCTCCAGGTCAATTGCATGGTCGGTTGACCGATGCGGCGGGAGTGTCTCCACCTGAGTGTTGCTGAAAACCTTCACTAATTATCCGTATGTAGCCGGGATATGTCTTCCATCATCTGTAGGCACCATCTTTGGCGTTGTGCCGGCTCCATCTGCCCACGTTGGTTCTCAATTCATAGTAAATATGGAGCGGTGAGGAGGAATATCCAGCAGCCCGGATTCAAAGCGGTGCGCCACAATTGGGCTAAGCGCCGCTGTCCAGTACTCCCTTCGTGTCTCGGCGAGCCGGCAACGTTCACACGAGTATACCCTTGGGCACCTCTTTCTGACCGTTGCCGCAGCTGCTCCCTGCTCGCCTGTCCCGTGTCTGGGGCCCATCTCACTCCCCATCAGTGATGCCTTCCACGGTTGCTTCTAGCAGCCCTGTACAATTTCCCACCCTGAGGAAGAATGTCCCGACGACCTCCTCACTGGGCAGTAGATCGTCAAAGGAGTTGCTCCCAATATTCGAATATCTGGGATACCGCCACCTCCTTCGGAACACACCTCCCCCCTAACCCCAGATCCTGGTACATTCCCGGTGCATTCCTGATGGTCTACCCGGTCCACTGCCACCACTTCCACTCCCTCTGCGGTTCGCAGAGCAAAATGTGGACCGCATTGGCAATCGACATCAGGATTCCTCGACTGGAACCAAGGCAATCCCGCATGAGCACAAATAGCACCTCCGATTCTCGAACCGGTGATTATTGCACCATATACTGCACCGTGAATGCCGTTCTTTGACTGTCGCTTGCGTGAGCCATGACTTGGCCATTGAGGACTAGAGTCGTGAAGTATGCTGGTTCGTCCGCTAGACCAACCCATTTTTGCTGTCTCGGTGCCATCAAGATGCTCGTCGTGCCGCAATCGATGACAGCTCGCACGGATTGCATTTCTCCATTTCCATCTCTCATGATAACCCCGTGAATGATATGGGACGTGTCCGGTCTGGACGTCCCGCATAAGTACTGACTTGACATGAGAGCTTCTGGGCTCTCCAACAACAGCCTTGACTTCAAAGCGATCTGATGCGGTTGTATGCTGTCCATCGTCGCCATCAAAGTCGGCATTGCCAACCTGTCCAACCCCAAATGCGCCTGTTCGGACCTCTCCTGTCGGGCCAGATGCCGAGAGAGGCCTATGAGCTTTTTGGTTGTTGATTGTCGAAGGACTTCTGTCGTGTTATTTTGGTGTCCTCCCTCCATGTTTGGAGCTAATGTCTGGTCCTGCTGCGTTGGGTTACCTCCTCGTGAGTATTTGAGGCAGAAGCTCACCTTGAGGTTCTGAGATCTGCATCATAGGTATTTGCCGGTAGTACGTCGGCTTTCGAAAATTTCCATTGAAACCCGTTGTGCTGGTGGTAAGCCTGACGATCATCCTCCGCCGCCTGATTTGCCGTGTCTGTTTGATGCCAATATGCCCGATTTGCCGCCGCCGGTGGTGTCGGCTGGTTCAGAGATGGATGGCTGAAAGCCTCGTTTGCCACCTTTGGAAGACAAGTCCGTAGGCTGTTTCTGCTGCTGTTGTTGCTGCTGTTGTTGCTGCTGCTGTGGCATCTTGTTTTCGACATGTGTAACTTCTGAGGCCAAGGCCTTATCGAAATATTTGTCCAAGGTGTCAAATCGGCCGCAGGCGGGCGTCATCAGTCCAACTTTGTCCTTGTGATAGTTGCGGAGGCCTGCCCACGCAATATCGTAGAGGACTCCCTCGTGCTTCTGTAGATTCCACTCAGCCTGTCTCCAAATAGCTTTCGAATGATTCGCATAGGGTCTGACCGATTCTTCTGGAAGTTGGATGTATCCCTGCACCAGCGTGATCACCGCGATGCGTCGTCGGACCCTTTCCCCATAAACCTCAGCCATCTCTTGTGAAAAGAGGTCGAAGTCATGTAGGCATGGGTCGGATTTCGCAGATAAGTCACCTGCCCATTCCGAAGGGACTGTCATCGCTGTCTGTCTAAGGGTCCGGTTTTGATGATTACACCAGGCGTCTAGAGAAGAGATCGCGTATTTGACGTGATCGGATCCACCGGATGGTAATAAGTGGCTGTGGGAGTTGAAATTCGAGCGTAACGCGTCCTGAAATCTGTACAGCTCTTTGCACCGCCGCAGAACCTTATAGGGTAAACCATCTTGTGGATATTTGATCTTGGGCCTACGGTGCTTGGTCCGGTGCGTTCGGCGCGTTCGGCAGCGTAATGATCCCGTTCGGCAGCCATTCCTTCCCATTCAGCTGCCATCCTCTCCCGTTCAAGTGTCTGTTCGGTCTTCCACTGGGCTTGATTTTCGAGCAGCATTTTGAGCATCAGCCAGTTTTGAGTCGCCACGACTAGACGATCCTCGTCAGTCATTGGGGAATGGAGATCACCACTATCGTTGTCGATCAGGGTAGCTGTGTTTCTGTAACATCCGAGGTCGTCGTAGAGGTCATCGTCATCGTCATCGTCAATCTTGGCCTCCGGTAAGACCATTGGAATAGTGCGTTCGGTTGTCGATGCCGCTGCCTGCAGAGTGTCATCACTCTTATGGATGTCAGTGACGCGCAATTGAAATCTGGTAAACTTTTTTGCAGGCATGTTTTGTGATAAAACTTGTTATTTTGTGGCGATGCGTCGAAAGGGGTAAAATCGCGAGATCCCGTGAGCATTACGTATCGAGTCGATTAAGAGCAATTATAGCGTATGGCCGTATATCCGTATATGGCCACGTACGAGAGTATATGAGAAGATACGGTTGCACAAGTGGATTTGGTAATATAATAGAGTAGATGATAGGTAAGATTATTGCTAGCGATCTCAGAGAGATCGCGAGTCATCTTTATGAGGTTGGCAGTGATCCGGGCCTGGACACGTCTCGTGCCATTTGGGAGAACCTAATCATGACTGCCATTACATGTATGCATTGGTTGTGTTTCTTTTTGTATGGGTCTTCTCTTGTTTATACACGTATGTGGCAGCCCAGGGGGTCTGCTTCTACAGGCGGGGATGATGTAATGGCATTCAGGATTAGGTTCTTGCCAATGGCACGAGACGTGTCCAGGGGCAGGTCACTGAATCCGTATATAGACGACGCACGATCTCTCTGAGATCACCAGCGATGAACTTACCTTAACTTAGCTGTCTACTAATCAATTATATTACCACATCCAGGTGTGCAACCATATCTTCCCATATACTCTCATACGCGGCCATATACCGATATAATGCCTTACATCATTGTTGTCACTCTCCAGTCTTTGATTGTACTAACAACCCTTCATATTCAATATATAGTTATCAGCAGTTAGACAAATCTAGCCTTCACAAGGCTTGTGGAGATTACATTGGCTAGTATAATTATATGTTCTGTACTCTGCTTCTCTGCAGCTACTCCCGTATCTGCCGAAAATATTGGAACATTCCATTTCAGTGTGAACTTGGAGGTATTTAGAAGGCAACAGTAGTATAAAATCTCGTAATATGTAGGTTTATTCATTATTTGCCCATGTGCATGTGTTTCTATATACTCTATTGCCCATTATTGCCGCTTGGAGACACTTCAATATCATGCTCAGCCTAGAAGGCTCATTTGGGTGGCCATTCTTTACGATGAAATCAATCAGCTCTTCTCTAGGCCTCACATCCCTGTATGAGAGTTGGAGTTGTATGGGAAATATATGGTCATTGTAATCTTTCTGTACTCCACACATCATGACCATGAATGGTGTCATTGTAAACTCTGTGAGCATACTTCTTTCCCTGATGCCTGGGAGCTTGCCCACATTGGCTGCTGGTTACATGTTGCTTCAGACACTGTTGTACCACCACTGCCCAATCTTCCGTACCATGTGAACAAATCACATATCGACCCACTGTTGCTGAATCCATCTATCCTGATCCCAAGATTTCAATGACAGCTAGTGCGAGAATGTTGCCAAGCATTCTCCAACTGGTAACTGCCTATGCAGGGGTCCATCTCGATACTGATTCAAGTTATTCTGTTCCTCCCTTATCCTATAATGCTTTTTCTCCAGATACCCAGCCACCCATATTTTGTTCCACTTGTTGGAGGTACTAAAGACGGGCTGATGGATTCTGCAGGCAAATTGATTCAAGGAGGATTTGGTTTGCTTCGTCCGACTGGGAGGTTTGCTTTCTGCACTGCCCATGTTTGATATACCATCACCCACAGAATCAGCATCATATTTGTGGTAGGAATGTTCCAACAGTGGCGGCCTAACCACATACAGTGCAATATTGTTATTCTGTGGTCATAGTGCAGGCTGGAATCGTTGTGTTGCACTACTGATTGTAGGTATCTGCAATATGCAGATTGTAGGTTGTGGGAAAGCAGTGCTATCACATGTTAGCCAAAGATACCAAATTGTTTACACTCGGCACTGAAAGTATTCAAAGTGCACCTCGAGATGACAGGCCTTTTCTTATAAAGCATGGAGGATGGAACATTCAAGGTCGACCATAACTGCCTTGGGGAAATTCATATACTTTGTCCTCATGCCCAATTGGTTGGAAATCTATGGCTTACACTGGTGCTTTGTTGCCCTCTAGGAGTCATGTTGAATGGAAAATCATGGTTGAACAAGGGAGCAACAGGAAATGGTCTCTGTAAAGGTGGGTAACCATGCCCAAGCAGAGGATGGAACTAATTGGTGTGTGTCATATGTGGACTGTATATACTAGTGACATTCTGGGAACTATTATCCGGTAATTCAATATTGATCTTGGGGTGTTGCTCACAGCAAAAGCACGCTCCTAGGGGAGTAAATTGCATTGACTCTAGTTAGAATTCATTTCTCAACATGTTCTGTGAACTATAGAAAATGATAAATCAACGTAAAAGTGATATGTGGTTTAGAGTCATTTGGAGTTTGGTTCAGTATGTCACAGGTAGCAGTGACCTTTGGTGGAATAAAGGGCTCTTGTATCCCCTCATGTTGTCCAGCACTGTGGTGTTTCAGTACACCTTTGATCAATCAAATCCAGCTGAATAAAAGATATCTGAATTTCACCCAATCAATCTTTCTCAGTTATTTGCTTGAATACGTATACTTTGATCTAAGATGTATACCTGCCTTTAAATTGTTCACAACTGTAAAAATCATAGAAGGGATATGGTATATTATCTCTCGGAACCCAACGATAACTATATACAGTTTCGATGTTAGCATGACTAGCGATGGTACAATTGAATTGTCCGTCTATGACCTGCAACATGTTCCATAGTGGGCCTGTGAGTTAAGCAGCAACAGTGATTTCTTCTTATTGAGCTCCATGTTATAACGTAGGTTGTCTTCTTAGAATCTATACTGCAGTCAAGAATCTTTACTGAAGCAAACATGCTACAAGTGTATTAGTTTTAGATAATTATTGAGTGGTAATACAACTAACAAACTCTCCTATGCATTCTATTAAGATAGTCTCCATTTATTATCAGCTACTCAAGACTCCAGTGTAGGTATAACCTACAATCCCACACTGATGTAGTAGAAAGTGGATTGTGGCGATTGCAGCAGCACCTGACAAACACCATACAGAGTGGATCTTACTAAGGACAAAAGAAACCTTCTCTTCGATACTAACAATGTTCCACTGAAAATGTTGATCATTGTTATCTGGGATATGGTATATATATCCTATGATCGGAAGAAACAAAAAACATGATCACAAGTTGAGATTGTTGTACCCCTTGCCCACACGTGGTAGCATAAGATGTGGCTGTAAAAGTGATATGCTATTCGGAGTTGTCAAGCATTCATACTCCTATCCCAAGGGTTTCCAATCATTGAATGCTGGATTATCCAACGAGATCCAAACACATATACCCTGACCAGTTGTTGAATATGGATAACACTCCACACAAACTTGTTACCTGGGATATCTGCAAAAAGAAATTATTCAATAAGACTGAATTGGAGGCTCATTATCAACAATATTACCCAATTCCAATAAATCAATAGCCAATTCCCAATGGGATTGTACAACCTGCAGGGTAAGATGGCCCAGAGCCAGTATTGGTTGACTTCAGTAGATGTATAGGAATGGCTATCAATGAGTTAGTCATCTAATGATCTACCCATGCACAATGTTCAAGGAACACCACCACCTGAAGATACACCCAGGGATGAAGCTGTAGACTCCCAGATGCAGGACCTTGTCACTACCCCTGATCCAACAAAGACAAATGCATATACGAAGCTAGTTGTAGTGGAAAATGTGGGAGGGACACTGTACAGCAAAGAACCAGGAGTATTCAACAATCAGTGCATGTATGAGAATGATTAATATTCATAGCATCCAGTTCAGTCTGAACAAACCATTCAACAGACTCCGTCATTTGGAGTTCAAGCAAATGTGTAGATATATTGCCATTTCTTATGATGACTAGACAACTTCAGAATCCACCCATTCCAATTGACTGATTACTAGCACAGACATTGCTCCAAAGATAGGTTATTGCTTTGCATTAACAGTTCAATTCAAGATAATTTACTGATTCTGGGAACATTATACTACCGCCATACATTCAATTCTATCCTGTTCCTTTTGGCTCATCACCCATGTCAGGCACACCTTGATTTTGGATTGGTGCACCTCAATGAATTGGAACGAAGTCAAATAAATGTTGGCAAATACACAGGTGATGCATAGTGGGAAATGCCAGATCAACATCTTACCCAAGCAATGATTGTGCTAGTAATTTGTGCATCTGACAAGACTCAGTTGACAAACTTTTCAGGCAATCAGCATGGCAGGTTGCTATTGGTCACAACTGGTAATATTGGAATAGATTTCCACTATACACCTTACTGGTTTACATGGATTCTGGTTGCACAGCTTCTGTGTTCCCTGTAAGGTTTCTAACATACAGGTGGGGCATGTTATAGCATGGTTGTTACAGTACTGTCAGCACTCAGAAATTATGGCTTAACTGCTCCCTGTTTCAAATGGAATTGTGCTGATGGATTCCAGATATAATGTTGCCCTCTTTTGGCTGCTTGGGTTGGGATTTATCCTGACCAAGTCATGGTCTGCAAATCTCAGATGGTTCCAACCAAAGATGCACATCTCCTGAAGGTGTATGTCACAGCTCAGGTTATAAGTAATGGTATGGGAGAAGGAATTGTGTTACCGAAAAGCGGAGACATTTGTAGACATGGAAGTGGTATGGAATTGCTGCAAAGTGGTGGCGAGAGTATTTCGAATGATGAGGAAGTGGTTTGAGGTGTTGCTATGTTGGACTATGTCACGTGGTTGTATTGATAAGAGTCGTGTTGGTGGTGTGTAAGATCATGGGGAATGATTCAGAAGATACATCAGAGCATGGGAGATGATTCGAGCGTGGCAGAAAAACTGTATATCAGGAGAGATTATTTGGAGTGGGAGAATTTCCTGTTCGTCTCTCTTTACTCATTCTCTTGTATTGCAAGGCAACGGACAACTTTGAAAAAGCTTCAACACATGTCTTGTCTTGATTCCTTGATACGAACTTTGAGCCCCTTTTGGCTTGTTCTTGATATCACATTACTGTCTCCAATACCATCGACACCTAGTGTTCGCAATGGGTCCGGGTAACCCGCTAGCAGTCCTGGTTTGGACTGCACAAATTAGTTGGTTAGGTTCCAGACAGGTCGAAAAACCCGGCCTGCTGACTCTTGGGGGGCCACACTCAGACCCGTACCAGTCAACCCACGGCTTTGCAGCGTTTGGTTAGACCCGTCTGTTCCAATCTCCAGTTCTGCATTTCCGATTCCACATTTAGGGTTGCATTCAGATATGCTACTGTTAATCGTAAAATATTGACATTTGTATGGCACAGTTTGTTGTTGACGTATTCTCCGCCTCAATGCTCAGACCGAACATAGACACGCACCCTACTACATCCTCAAAATGAGTGTCAACGATGGTTGGTCATGTATCTTGGGTAATCTGGGGGGCGACAGGTTGCATGCAGTCATAAGGAAAGGATTGGCCGCCCTTATACCCAAAAGAGAAAGTGAAACGCTCCCTACCCAAACTCAAAAATCAGCGTCAACGGAGGGTCAATGTTTTCTGGTGTTGCATCTTCGGCAATATGAGTGGCGCTTGAACACAAGCATCCATCAACAAGGATATGGCAGCCTGTATAGGCAGATATGTACGGGATATTTCCGCCACATCCTCCCGGACAGTAACAACTTATTGCATGGAAAGAGTTACCCCTAAGTATTCTTGAGACTAGTACAGTACAAAAACAGTCAATACGATGTATATAGACTGGCTCTGCCTCATCGTGCAGTGAATAACCATGATGGCGGGCCAACAATCATTGACACTCCATTGACGCTCATTGTCAAGTTGGGGCAGAGATCGATTCACTTCCTCTTTTTCCTATACAGGCGGCCAATACTTCGATTCTGTATAACCACGACCAATTCAATTTTCAATTACCAGACTTACACGACCAAAGATTGTTGAAGCTCCATTGATGCTCATTTTGCCATGGGTGTATCCACAATATGCACTCATTTGATGTGGCGTAGTCTATCAGTCACATTGTTTTGGCAGCCTTTCTAGCATTTTCATTTACTTTCTCCTTAATCACTACATTGTTCTTTAATAATACATATTAATATCTCCTTTAAAATATATTTTACAGGGTCCGCTAATTTTGGATAATACTAATCTCCAAAATTCCATGCCGTTCGATCAATGCTTGTCATCACTTGCAGGTTCACTCAATAGGCTGCTCTTGTCTTCAAAATGGATGTTAGCTACATTAGCACCCGGCGGAGAGTGTACTAACCAGTGGATGTTTGTTCATCAGTCAGCATATCTGGATCAAAATCTGTATGCTGCTGGCGATCCTGGGTATATGCATCAAGAGTAAACAATTCAGTGCAGCGAAGGGAAGTATGTGAATACACATATCCAGCTGGCAGACTGTCGATGTGGGAACGTTCAGCTCCGGAATTGTTACCAGTTGGGGCTGGTGGTGTTCTGGGGAGAGGTGGCGTCAGCTATGGAGTTGGCTGTCTTGATCAGTGGGGTGGAGGTGCACCTGATGCTTTATGTCTCTAGCCTGACTGCTGATTGTTTGCGGTGCCAAATTGGCAAGGAAGGCTTCCAACCATGAAGTCATGACAAAGCATAGCCAGGTATCTTTCTATCGCGGCCTTCACCTTGTTATGCCCAAGAAACTCAACCCCCAGCGTCTACTCTGCTGGGACCTCAGCATGAGGTTTCTTGATCAGGTATTGCGTTTCCTCTATCGCAGCGCGCGAAAACCGTTGTTTGGCTATTCTGGCCATATTCAAGGCCAGGGGCATGTCGGACTGTTCCAGCTGTACCCGACCTCCTTGCCATGCTATAGTAGCAGACATGTTGAAAACCTTCAAGAGATGAATTGCTGCTTCTAACAATGAGATTCGGCTATTACCTCAACCATATACACTTCCGTAGCCTCCTCTAAGGTGATTAGAGCGTGTTTCGTCCACTCTCTGGGAGGCTTATCAGGGAATTTGTGCATAAAAATCCCAGCGCTGACGGCTTCATGATTTGCGATTTCGCGGAACGTGCGGACAAATGCCTTGGTTGACCATGATTGATTCCCACTACAGGCAGCAATAAATTTGTCACGTAGCTCTCGATGTACACCCCCTATACGTCATACAGTTACTTGGCAGCCCTTTACCTCATTATGGATATAGTCACATCCAACTGCATGCTGCTTCTAATTCCTGCTGATTCCGGCCTTATGGATGATTCTCAAATGTGGATGCTGGGTGTTACGGGGTTGGTATGGCCTAAGTAACTATACCTCCAAAGTATACTAGAATACTTAGGTAAGCACTTGGTTACACTCTGCCGTAGCCCTTATCGAAAACTTTCATGCGTAATTTGAAACAAAAGATATTTGATGTCTGTACAAGCCGTACACTCAAAGAGGACAAATATGTACAGTCATATCAGAAGCTGTCAGATGAATGGCAACAAAATCGTATCATGGTGTGATACAATATTGACAATACATATAACTCAAATTAATCTCAGCGATTAGATATTATCGTAGATGATATCTGTATACTTAGTCTCGGAGATCAAGTAATATCGTGAATCTGGTTATATAATCAATCCCGGTGATTAATTAATATTTAAAGTATGTCCATAAAATTAATCTCGGTGATTAATTAATGTTGTGGCGGTAATGCTTTGCCCGTTGATAGTGCAATCCAAATTGACACGTATCATCACAAAACTCCCTATACTGAACCATTGATAAATCTGGCGATCAGATACTATCAGCAATATTACGTCTATGTGTAATCTCCCTCAAATTCTCATCTATCACCGACTCAATAGTAGATGTCAATTCTACTTGACCTATCCGTCCGGCTTATAGTATCAAGCCATCCCTTTGTAATGAATTACGAATCCCCTGTATATGCTTAGGGCTCTTCCCTGGACATCCCGCTGCAAGCGTTTGCTGTTTAATCTTCTGTGGTTTGAACTCTTTCCCAGTTCAAGTAGATCCTAATATCCTTTGAGTCGAAGAAATATCTTTCCCTGACAGACTTCGTAACCTTGAAAGTTCCAATCCCTTATTAATATCCTCTGCCAACTCTGACTCGGATATATCTTGTGGTGGATGAACTTCCCGATTGCATTCGGGTAACGGAGGTACTGTACAATATTCAACGTAATGTGATTGGAATATCGTAAATCTTCGATAGAACAGTAAGATATCCGTATACCCAATTATACTTGCCAATCACCACCCACACTGTGCGGCAAACAACTGATCATTCTTTTCTAATTGATCGAGTATTGTGGCTAAGGCAATCATTATCATGTCGTATTCATTATCGAATTTATCCTTAGGCAAGAGGCGGGGGAATCGCGTACAATTCTAATAGATGATACTACTATACTTGACAATACTAATAGTAAAATAAGAACTTGAAACTTAATAATATTTCAGCTTCGTCTTTCACAGGTAGGTATCTTTCGTAATTGTGCGGGTACCCTTCCAAAGCCGCAGCTTTATCGTTCCTTTATAGCATGTCTCGGATCACCAAAGTTTATGTCCAAACCTTAACTATGATCTCATCTGTCATATCTAAGAGTACTCTCTTATTACAAGCCAGGCTCTTGATAGAGGACCACGCATCCCAAACCTTATTGTGGAATTGCATGATTGGTTTTGAAGCATTACTCTTCTGATAAGAATCTGGCCATCATCAGCAATAAGATTGAATCAAACAGTAACTTGAACATAGATATCTTGCAACTCGTTTATTTCAGATAGTCAAAACCTCTCCGTCGCCTGACGTGGTTATTTGGAGGGCTTTATACAGATTGCTTAATGAATTAAGACACAACATTCACCATATAGGCTATTTGGCTGATCTGCTTCAGAGACTAATGTGGCGACCCACCATTGCTCTGTTGACATTTGACTTGATGTATCACAACAGTATTATTGAACTGATAGTAATTTACTCTACTCGTTGGTTCCCTGCCAGGCAGTTGGGAGATTATCTGGGCATATTGACTTTGCCCAACGTCTTCATCAATCAGACACACCATGCTCATGCCGAGACTCTTCTCTTGGCCGGGGAGTACCCAAGTTATTCCGCTCTGCAAGGGATTGGCTCAAAGTCCCACTGACGTGCATATCGGCTATTGTCTGCCCGAGACGTCAGTCGCATTTCTGCAACTGCTGCGCCTCGTCCCCTTAGCATACATTGAATGAGTGTGGTACATCAGCAACAACTTATGTTTCTATCAGAAACACCCGAGTGTTCCGGACAGCTCTGACGGCTCTGACGGAACCTCGTACCCTCTGACGGAGAATTACATCCTTCCCATCGCCCAGGCAACGGGTCGCGTTGCATAGCATCAGCAAAATGTATTTTAGTCACTGCAAGCCTCCAGGAGTGTCTGAGAGGATGTGGAGTGTAAACTTAGATGTGTCAATTTCAGGAGAGTATCAGGCCCTAGGAGGGCATTCCTGCCAGCATTCAGAGTAACTGGCAGCGCCGATGACAAGCCTGGGAGCACCTCGAATCACAGTGGAGCAGTCTGGGAAAAACAACATCTTCTTTGGGAATGCTGCTGGTGCGCCTGGAAATCATAGCTACTACCAATGGTTCATCGATTTTTAAAACTCATGTATTCAGTTTCTATTCTCATCTATGTATCTATGTATCTATATAGCTACCCATCTACAGACGGTATGTCTGGACTGGCTGCAGGCGGTGCGTGAGAGCAATATAAGGTGCGCCTGAAAATGACGATCGATTGTACTCAAAGATATACTCTGAGGATGTGATCGAGCGGGTTTGTAGATGCACTTGTGGAGGACGTAATCGAGCGAGTATGGAGATACACTTGGAGGCCGTGATTGAGCGAACTTGCAAGCCGTAATCGAGCGAGTCTGGACATACACTTGGAGGCCGTGATTGAGCGAGTTTGAAGATGCACTTGGAGGTCGTGATGGAGCGAGTTTGGAGATACACTTGGAGGCCATGATCGAGCGAGATTGGACGAGCACTTGGAGGCGGTCGATGGACGGCGCGCCGGGACTCAAGTCATCAGTTAGTTGACTCGCAACCGTTGGAATGTGCCACGGTGACTTTACCTTTGAAGCGCTCATGGAGAACTGGCTGGTGGCGGTCGATCAGTAGGGAGGTACGCCAGAAGCTGAAGCCAGATTCATGGGTGAAATCGAAATCGTGAGAATAAAGGGACGTCACACAATCTTAGGTGTATGCTGTACATGGTGTATGCAGTACTTGGTGTATGTTTTACTTGGTGAATGCTGTACTTGGTGGATGCTGTACTTGGTGTATGCTGTGCTCAGTGTATACTGTGCTCAGTGTATGCTGTACTCGGTGTATGCTGCACTCAGTGTTAACTCATGATGATGGCATGGAGAGATAGAGAGGGATGACTCAACTTTGTGTTCTTGCGATGATGGTAGAGTTGTGGATGAGAAAGAGAGGGATGGGGGATGAGGATGAGAACGATATGGAGAATACGAACGGCTATGAGAAATCAGGAGTAAAACTCGCGTGATTGGGTTTAGAAGACCTCATATCGGTGTTATTGCCCGCCAGATCGGTACTCGTACCTGCTGTATCGGGGATGGTAAATTGACTCCCACACTGAATTCTCTAAGTCCCAGTTTCTCAAGATCATTTCCCCCATCTCCTCTGATCTCTCTCTGTCTTGTGCTCAACTCTACCATCACCTAAGAACACGAAGTTAAGTCATCCCTCTCTATCTCTCCATGCTAAAATCATGGGTTAACACCGAGTAAAGCATACATCATGTACAGCATCATCCCAAGATCGACAGTCTCCCGCTCCCAGCCAGTTTGTCATCTCTCAGTGGATGTTGTACTCAACTCTCTACATTCCCACAATTTCAAGTCAACCAATGAATAGAGTCTCATCTGGCATCGCGCCTCCCTCCAAATCAACCGCCTCCAAGTACTCCTCCAAACTCACTCAATCACGGCCTCGAAGTAAGTGTATCTCCACACTCGACGGATGACGGCCTCTAAGTACATCATTAAGGAGCGACGTTGGGTGTATGGAGATGTATCAGAGGTGGAATGAGCGATGCGGAGTATATCTTCGGGAGACCCCGGGGTAGGTAGACAGCATCTCATTTTCATCTCATGTTGTCATACAACGAAAATCCACACTCTATCTTTCCCAACTTGTGGTCTCACTGGCTCATTCCGAGATTTTGTGGATCCTCACAGCCGGGTAGTATCATATCTTCTCACCGTCTTCGTACTATCCTCGAGACTAAGGTAGAAGGAACGTGAGGAGATATTTTTGCAGCGTCACCCATTGCATTGCAATCCAGATGCAAGCGTGTACCCAATGAACCTATTGAGACATATGGTCACAGTTGGCCACAACGCACGAGTGTGTGTTGAAAATAGGAGACCGACAGAGTGAGAATCAACGGCGAAACGACCATCGGAGGGTGATATACAACACGACGCGTGGTATTGACACTGGACGCAGAGTAATCCGCCACCCGGGTTTCTCTGACGGCTCTGACCGAAAGTGTCGACTCTGACGCAGCCTTTCCGCCCGGATGGAAATGTATTTTGCTGATGTAAGATATAACTGGTATCACTTATAAGGCCTGATGGCTTATCAACTGGCCAAGGTTTTGCACCATCAAATCACTTCTACCGTAGTGTGTGAACTTCCAATGAATCCGCTAGCAATGAGGTTCGCTATCAAATTGACATGAGGCATGTAATCTCCCGCTATGGATCATAGTTATGGCAGCGTACTACATCATTTCAAATCGGTGGTATGTACAATCTGTTTCTACAAAACGCAATGCAGATCTCGAAGTAGACTAGTACCAGTACCTCTGTTAAGGGAAAACCTCTAACACTGGGTCATATTTCTGTTGGCTGCATTGCCAGTGTCGTGGTGGACTACCTACATCAGCAAAAAACATTTCCGTCCGGGCGGAATGGCTCCGTCAGAGTGGACGCGCTCCGTCAGAGCCGTCAGAGACACCCCGGTGGCGGATTACTCTGCGCCTGGCGTCAATACCACGCGTCGCG
>Ga0307515_10002494_pt1 | contig 39943 bp, 53 predicted proteins | sample 17_EM_MG_FD_194513 | JGI IMG/M metagenome (GOLD analysis project Ga0307515, IMG submission 194513) | Populus trichocarpa ectomycorrhiza microbial communities from riparian zone in the Pacific Northwest, United States - 17_EM | ecosystem: Host-associated > Plants > Roots > Unclassified | place... | reverse complement strand
TTTTACCCCCTCCTCCCCCTAAAATGGGTTGTATGAGGGTGCCCCTCATGGCAGAGTTGAGCTCGCCCATTCCGAACATTTTTCGGCCGGTTTTTCCTGTTCCCCCTTCTCATATTTTCGTGTGGCTAGAATCTTGCAAACGGCGTGCTATGTAGGCGAGTCGCGGAAATTAGATAAGCAAATGTATTACCACAAAAGGAAATACGTTTGCTGACAAATCTACGACTTTTACCCCCCTCCTCCCCCTATAGTCTCGCAAGCTCGACTAACCACAGTTTCCACTCTTGACAAAACATGAGCGTGCGTCCCCTCCCACGCGAAAACATACGCAACGTGGACTTACACCGCTGCGATCTAGGCCCCACACGAAGATGATCTGGTCCCAAGTTCTACCCCAGGTGCCGTAGTCATCACCAGCGACGAGGCTGGGGCGAGATCTCATCGAAAATTCGACAGGGTACAAGCCCACTGCGGTCAAGAGCGTGGATGAGTACGCAAAACTAGATGCTGGGGATGAGAGTTTGGCCCGTTGGAAGGCTAGCTTGGGCGTCGTCCCTGGGGCCCCTTCTGCCAGCGGTCCCAAGGTAAGTATAAGCCGTGAACTAGAGTTCGGTGTGAACTTAACGACCACTGCAACCAGGTGACTGTCTTGACCTTGGAACTCGACTCCCCCACTCTCCCATCTGGCAAGAAGATCACTGTCAACATCCAAGACAGGGCGTTGCTGGAGAGCTTGAAGAAAAATCCAATTTCGATCAAGGAGGGTGTCGAGTACAAGTACGTGGATGGAAGGCTAGTGTGATCCGCACTGACCGCTGGCGTGGTTTCAGCGTCCGAATTTCCTTCAAGGTCAATCACTCGATTATCTCTGGTGTTCGATACCTCCAAGTTGTCAAACGAAGCGGGGTCAGAGGTGCTGGTTGATCTACATTCCTTGGGTGATCTGCGCTCATGTCCCCAAAGTTGACAAGCTTGAGCAAATGCTTGGATCGTATGGACCTCGCCCAGAGCCTTACATCAAGAACTTCGAACCGGAAGAGTCTCCATCTGGCATGCTCGCGCGAAGCGGGTCCTACAGTGTGAGAAGTCGCGTCATCGACGACGATGGTGAGGTGTACGCTGGTACGTGTCCTCCGTTCCATACTCCCAACGGCCAAACCTGAATATATTGTCACCCTCATTAGACTGGGATTGGACCTTCAAGCTCTCAAAGGAGTGGTGAAAAACGATAAGCAAACCGGTTTTGCAATCCACAATCCTAATTATCATCGGGTTTTAAAGTACCTATTCATGCATCGCTGTTGGATTCAAAAACTTTTTCTCGGTTTCTTTTTTTTGGTTTCCTTTTTTTCGTTGAACACCTCATGCTCAAATAAACGTCGGGATGAGTATGACCGTTGACCATGACACCTGGAGGTTTTGATGACCCATGGCGGGACGATCGGTCCGCTCATCAAGCCGTCGGATGCTTAACCTTCATGTTGTCCCACCACGGACTCCGCTCCGCCTTCGCACTCCCTTATTGTCGACGTCTTTTCGACAACAGTCGCGTCTGCGGCTGAGAACTCACGTACTTGGTCGTGGGCGCGTCGAACGCGAGTACACTTCGACCTCCAGCTCAGCAGGTCCCATCACCGCATCCGCTCCGTCTCAACCTCCGCCGGAATCATGGGTAGAACGCGCCCCCAAAAAGATCAGGCCGTATTTCTACCTCGCGAGGGTTGACAAGCCTATCGGAACTCTCTTGTTGTACTACCCGTGCAGTACGTCCGTCCCGTTCATCCGAAATCGGAATCATGGAATCGTGACGAAGAGGGTTGGTGGTAGCCTGGTCGATAACGATGGCTTCGTATGCGCTCAACCTTCCGATAACCACACCATTGACGTATTTGACCCTCTTCGGAGTTGGTGCGTTTGTAATGCGAGGAGCGGGGTGTACGATCAACGATATGTGGGACCGGAATTTGGACAAGGGTGTCGGTGAGACTTTCCCCCCACACGCGATTGAGGATTCTCGTACAATCGAGTGTGGTGTTTGGTGTCTGGCGCTGACTGGGGACTGGATTTGAATTTGGATTGCAGAGAGAACTAAAACGCGTCCTCTCGCGAATGGGGATGTGACTGTTCCTCAAGCTGTTGGATTCCTCGGGTTACAACTGAGTGCTGGGTTGGCGGTTTTAACCCAGTTGAACTGGTATAGGTATGACCGGTCCCTTTTCCTCTCGACTAGGGTTCTCACCGGTTGTTAGCATCCTGCTCGGCGCATCCTCACTCTCACTAGTCACCATATACCCGTTTATGAAGCGGATCACATATTGGCCCCAAAGCGTTCTTGGTACGACGCCCGTGGAGTGGACACTTCTCAACCTTCACTGTGGGGGCTAACACCTGGTCTTTCCTTCTCATTCCCTAGGTCTCGCGTTTAACTGGGGAGCTTTGCTTGGGTGGTCGGCAGTCGCGGGTTCGGTGAACTGGACCGTTTGTCTCCCGTTGTATGCGGGCGGTGTCGCGTGGACTTTGGTTTACGATACGATTTATGCCCACCAGGTAAGCACGTCCTCAGCGCTGCGATCTCCTTTTTTTTTCTCCCGTTCATTTGGAGTCTTAATTCTTCCGGAAAAAATATCCCTCCTATTTCTTCCCAATCTATTTTGCCCTCCATGAAATGCGTTATCGTACCCACATTCGCTAACTTGCTCCTTTTCTTCCCTCACCTCCGGCTCCCCGGTCATTCCGTGTTCCGTTCCGTAACGGAATGTCGGATTTTAGGACAAGACGGACGATGTGAAGATGGGAATCCGATCCACGGCTCTCTTGTTTGGCGAGCACACGCGGTCTGCCTTGTCAGCCCTCTCGGCCGCCTCTGTTGGACTTATTGGTACGGCGGGGTACATGGCCGATACCTTACTCACCGGCGTCATTGGAGTCCCGTTCTACGCCGGCCTCGGGGTAGGCGCTCTCCAGCTCGCGAGGGTGTTGTGGCAGACGGATTTCGACAACCGGGCGAGTTGTTGGAAGGGATTCGTTGGGTGCGGGTGGTCTGGGTTTTGGATTTGGGTGGGTGCAATGGGAAATTATTTTTACCTCATGTTTTAGCGGCCGGGGGTGGCCTATTCACTTCGCGGAGTGTCAGAAATCTAGGGAAAATCCTGCATACCTAGTGGGAGGCATACGCATCAATTCCGTCTGGCCCTCGCCTTTGAGAAGGTGCCGAACGACCAGGTTTCAAGCGATGAGTTACAACTCCTATAACTCGGGAGATAAACACATGACACGCTCTGGATTCCTAGAGGGATGTCTCTCGAAGCACTTCCAATTCTCCGCTTCCACATCACTCTGCCGTGCGATAGTTGCCTTCCACCTCAAGAACTTGCGGCCTTCGGAGCGAATATTCTCGAGGACGCCAATAAAAAACCTCTTCCACGTTCTCCGCCTCCTGTAGCAAATCCAGTGGTATCCCGAAATGATTGTCCTGGACCTCTGCGAGATTCTTAGTTCGCCCCAGGTGTTTGAAAGATTCTTCCATTCTGAACTATCGGGAGCGTCAAAATAACAATTTCCAGAAGAGGAGCGATCATGCACTCCGACTAACTAGACGTTGTTACTCAAATGCTACACCAAAAAAAAAATTCCAGAAGTTGTTGCCCGGGAGGACGTACACAAGGTCACCAAACTATCTCCTGCAGCTCCGGGCAGCACTGTATCACATCTGTGACATGATCCCGCTCAGTAGCTCAGCCTAGACGGTGTGTTCACGGGCTCACATTTTACATCACATAGCGCAGAGAACCTATCCCCGCAACACGCTTCAGCCTTGTACCATAACGATCGATGGCTCCGCGGGATCGCCAGGTGAGGTCGTACCTGAAAGTCAGGCCCCCGAGGTTCGGGCAGCTCTTGATAAAACCAGGGTACGTGGGGTCGAGCCCATTTGTAGTCGAGTCCCAAAGTAACGGGACCCCTGTGACTGACACTCAACAGCTCCAATGTCCTCAGGTTTGGCAACCGAACCAGGGTGTCGGCGAACTTCCTCATCAGGGCATCTTTAAAACGCAGATCCACGGAAAGGACCCTATGGTGTTATAATGGACGTGCGACCACACGCACTAGACATAAGCAGCAATGGTCGGGTTCGACAAAACAAAGAACAGCAAGGAGGGTGTTGCGCAATGCCCGACATGTCATTGTCAACCTCCGGGTGGCCGTTGACCGTTCTACGTGCTCCTTCCGCATGTATGCTGCGAATAGTCGACTACCGCTGGGTCGGCGAACGAAGCGTCGGTGGTCATCAAGATAAGAGAAGACTTCGAAGAGGATTTCGACCGGGAGCTTGGAAACTCTCCGATCCACTGGGTCAAATATGGATCGAAAGAACGTGGACAGAAATCCAAGCGCTCACTCTGGGCTTGTGGAATTTGTTGGATCGTTGTGTCCGCTCGTATCTGCTTGGGAGGCATCGTAATCACGGGCGATGTGGGGAACTTCAATTGGAAATATCGGTGGTGAGGCTTGAAGCTCGGGTGGCACTCTATGAGGCCGTTCCGACATGCCTGTCTGGAGAGGGAGCGTCCACAAGCAGATAACAGATATTTCAGGCAACAGTAATGAGATCGCAGCGGCCCACTTCCTCGGTAGAATTGACGATTGTTTGTCCGCGCTCAAGGTCACGTGCGATAACCCTGATTCGTCCACAACTTTGATATAAAGCTCAAGATTGTTCCTCACTTCGTCACAGCGACAAATCACTCATATCACACCGCCAAACCACCAAACCACCAAATAACCAATCACCGCTCTGATCAATGGCCCGCACCAAGCAGACCGCCCGTAAATCGACGGGCGGCAAGGCCCCAAGGAAGGTGCTCCCTACCAAGGTCTATGCTACTCGCAGCCAGACTTCGGTACGTGCTTTCTTTACAATTTTCCGCGTCGACGTTCTTCTAACTGTGTGTTCAGCAGGCAGCTGGTGACTTAGAGAAGCCTCACAGTCCCGCAGAGGCCAATTTCGTTCTGGAGGAACACACCAGAGAAATAAGCGTTCCGAATCGTCAATCATACAATTCATAAAATACAAACACACAATGTATCGAACACGCGATATAGCACTTTGGATTTCTACGGGGATGTTTCTGGAAGCACCTCTAATTCTTCGCTTTCCACAACATCGTAAGCCCGGCCGCGGCCCGGACCGTTGGTGCGCCGGTAACTTTTGACAACCTTCCATCTCAAAAACTTGCGGTCCGTTGAGGGACTATCCTTGAGGAGGCTAACGAGGTCTCTTTTCCAAATCCTCCGTGCCCCCTCCCAGCCCCCTTGGGGGGGTTCATGATCAATTCCTTCCTCAAGATTGACTTCAACGACAGCGAGATGCTTCAACTGTCGCAAGTGTTCAATGTTCCTGATTCTAGACTGACGGAGCGGTAAATGTGCACATCCCAGACATCCTCTGGGGAAATACTCACTCGGGTGCTACCAACAATGCCAATCTCCCGAAGGTTCGGGCAACCCCAACAAACCGCTGTGATGCGCCTCTGAGTGGTTGCACGGACTGGATGGTTTGTTTACGAGCTCACCGTGTGCACCACTCCAACAGTAGGTACCCACACCCGCAACACGCTTCAGTCTTTTGCCGTGCGAATGGATAGTAGCGGGCACACGTGCGGTGACACCACTTGTGAAAGTCAGATGCTCCAAGTTCGGGCAGTTCCTGATGAAATTGTGGCACACGGGTGTGATACGAAGTTCACGAATACTCGGGAATACAGCGTATTTGTGTTGGAGTGCCTTCGAAATGGGAGCTCGGGAGCTGACACTCAAGATTTCCAATGTCTTCAGGTTGGGCAGCCGAGCCAGGCAGTCGACAAATTTTGTCATCAAATCTTTAGGGGCGTGCAGGAAGGAGAGTTGAACAGAAAAGGTCCTACAGAGACACTCCTTGTGAGCTATGTTCACCTGCAGAAGAAAGAACTGCAGGTACCGGACGTAGGCAGCAATGGACTGGTTCGAAGCCAGATAGATGCATTGAGCGTACAAACTCGAATCCGAACCTCCTCTTCCAGTCCAGTAGTCGTGCCGAATGTGCGAGATGCATCCCTCAGCATCGGCCCAAAAGAGTCGAAGGAGTAGGTTGCGCAGTGGCCAACATGTCATGGTAAGTCTTCGTATGACGGTCGACCGTTCGGCATGTTTCTTCTCAAAGGACGTGTACAAATTTCTCCCGTAGTAGTTTTCACGAATGAAGCGTCGATGATGGGCAAAGTAGGAAAAGATCTCGAGGAATAGTTCAAGAGGAAGACCAAAAACTGTACAACACAGGTCAGGCGCGGATCAGAAGAGCGATCCCCGGGTCCAAGTACTCACATCCACTTGTCTGGCTTCTCGGGTGCACCGCATGCGTCCGAGGGACCGCCGCTATCCGCCTCTGGTCGAGTTCCGGCGACATTGTCACTAATCGCGAAGGGTTTTCGAGGAGCAAGGGCTAGTGACAAGATGGCCACCTTGGCGAGGGTATGGAGGTTCCGGTCAAGGTCTGTTCGAAGGGACTGCGCTGCTTTATAGTCCACACAATAGCTTTCAGCCATGGACATCACGTGCGAACAATGAACACTGTCGCACATCTCGTGAAAAAGCACGGCGTCAGAATTGTCCGTGCGTTTGGCGCGTGAATTAGCATCCTCCACGGTTCCAGTGAGGTGACATGGCCTGACCACGGTGGTGCGTGAAATACGGTTGCCGAATGGGAGAGACTGACTTCCGATCCTGGAAGGAACCACTCGGAACCACTCAAAATCGTTCCCGTCCGGCGCTCGGCAAGATCCGAGTGAACTTTGATTGGCACAAGGGGCGACCTGCCTTCGATCGCAGTTTTCACGCTTCCGGCACTGGAGCTCGTCGTCGAATCTTATATACGCACGGGATCCTCATTGCGCCGTCTTGTGCGGAAAGTTTAGTCGGGGGACACTTGGGGTGCCGTTCCGGGGCACGCGCAACGGTTAAGGGTATCCGGGAGCTGGCCATGCCTTGATGGGACCCGCGCAACATGCTCTTTCCGCTTCCTTGAAAACCGTGGAGGGGTGCAATTTGTTCGACCGCTGGCCCCGCTCGCTGCCGTAAACACCGATTCTACCAGCTTCCTATCCCAGCCAGGTACGATGAAATGTGAACGCTACAAGGCCATGACGGCGGAGGACTCGAAAGCGTGGAAGAGACATCCGATCGAAGTCGCCAAGGACAACCCTTCTGCGGAACGCAACTCTTGAGGTGGAAAGTCAGAGGCGCAGTATTTCCGCTGATTTCACTGATGACATCGAGGTAGTTGTGACGGAGGGGTTGGAAGTGCTCCCTGAAATATCCTTGCAGGACCTGGAGGTATGCTGTCATTGATTCACCCTTTCAGCTGCACCTTATGCACGTACTTATAACAAAACGAAATGGTTACCAATATGAGTTCGGAACGGTTTATTTCTGGTGCATAAGTATGGTCGAATGAACGTACCCGTTGCGGGAGCGGGCCGAAGTCGGGATAGGCCGCATCACGCTGGATCGGGATGCAAGCACCGCACCTACCCTCACGTATCCAGACTTTTTCGGAAATCAAAGTGGCGAGTGGCATCGGCTCATGGGCCAATGCAAGGACGAACATGACCCTGTTTTCTTTCGCGACGGCACCTGTGCGGTCGCGTAAATAGCCCACACGTGATGTCGGCGGCACCCAATTCTGAAAGGAAGCGCTCAACTATGTAAATCACCATGCAGCATGGCCCGTGTCGTACCCCAAAGTCGCCTCTTAACCAGAACCTCCATCCTATCTCCACTCGAGACGACCCTCCGTCGTTTACACTGACATTTCCCTCCTCCAAGTCTCCCGCCCACCGTCTACGATAACGATGCCTCCAAAACGCCGGGGAACGATGGTGGTTGCCCACCAAACAGTCATACAAAGGACTCCACGGATTCAAACCAGCAGTTGTGTGTATATGGAGCTTTTATCCCGTTCTCTCGACCTGGATCTAACTCGGATCGTAAAGTTTTCAAGCTTCCAGTTGAACTCCTCTTTGAGATCATCTCCCACCTCAACGATCATCGACGTTACGTCCGCGATACCTGTACCAACGGTGATCGGTATGGAGAGGTGATGAGAACGAAGCATGTGGAACGATCGACAACCATTCGAAAATTAACGATGACCTGTTGGGCATTGCGCAACACCCTCATTCCTGTTCTTTGGAGAAATACAGAGGGATGTGCCGTAAAGCCACCCTCTGACGATGGTCCCGCCGGGGTAACGTACGGCCTGTACGCACAGTGCGTATATCTCTTATCGAACCCGACGATTGCCTTCTATGTCCAGTACGTGTGATCTTACCTCCGTCCAAAATGCGACTCATAACCAATCACTCTGCAGGGCCCTGTCCGTTGATTTATCCTTCAAATCCGCCCCCAGCGACCTGATGAAGAAGTTCGTCGACACCCTGGTTCGGCTGCCAAACCTAAGGACGTTGGAACTATTAAGCGTCAGTCACAGGAGTCCCGTTACGTTGGGGCTCAGACGCAAATGCGCCCAATTCCCAAGCATCCGTGAGATGACCGTCTGTTCCATGTACCCCGATTTCATCAAGAGCTGCCCGAACCTCGAGAGCTTGACCTTTAGGCGTGGTTTCGTGTTGTATTCCTGTACGACCATCAGCTCGTACGGCACAGGATTGAAGAAAGTTGGAGGGGTGGATATTGGACGCAGTTTGAATGTGGAATGTGAGTTCCCAAAAACGCCTTTAATCCGAGGTAATTACTCAGTGGGTCTGTGTTATAGCTGTCGTGCGAGGCTGCCCGAAACTTAAGGAGATTGCACTTTTTGGTGCCATTTACGTGCGTCCCTCCCCCCTCCTCCCGTTATCGACGTCCGGGGTCCACTGATATTACACCCCACAACAGTGTAGAGGCGACGAGGTTGTGAAATACCTGCGACAAGCGAAGAATCTCTCCGTTGTGGAGATCCATCTCGTCGAATACGATGATGGACGCTTCACGCAACCACCGAATTTTCTGGAGAGGCGGAAAGCATGGAAGGCGGGCCTCGTTGACGTGCTCAAGAAAAGTCCTTCCAGAGACCGCAAGCTCTTGAGATGGAAAGTCGCTAGGATCTACCGGAAACCCCTTGATAGATGTCTGGCTCGTGAGGTTGTGGAAGCTGAAGAATTGGTGTTGTAGGAATCGCCTCCGTAGGAACTTACCGAAATATACCATGTATTCGAACCAAAAGAATGGACGTTTCTGACGCTGCTGCCTTTTACGACCCTTACGACACGCAGACGATGCTCACGGGCGAGGCCAATGGCGACTTTGAAGAGACGTGCAATACCGAATTCACAGCGGTCCATTTGAGACGTATGATCTTCAAAGAGCCGTCGCCATGCATTTCGACGATTTCGACTGTACTACGGTGGTGAAAGATAATGTGCTAAACTAAAGGAAACCTACAGAACGTTGCAAGGATCTCGTGAGAAGGCGTGGGATGTGAAGCGTGACACTTTGTAAGACCTAAAAGAAAAGCTATGTGGTGGATTGGGTGTAGGGAAATGCTCAGCGGCAGTAAGGAGGGTGTGGGGAATGGCTAAACCCGGGAATAATAGTTGGCTAGTCAATACAAGGGGGCATCGGAGTGGGACGTGACGTGGGTGGTTCTAAAGGCATGCACGTACAATTACTAGCCTGGATTAGTGGACGGAGGAAAGAGGGGAAAAAGGCTAACAAGACGAAGCAAGGCGGTACAAGGTGCAAAATAAAACAGGAACAAGTTAACAGGGAAAGAAGTGAGAGGAAGTGGATGGCAGAGACAGAAGTTAAGTAGAACTGTGGAACTTGACGTATGGGATCGTCCTCGACTTGAGCCAACCCTTGAACGAAACGACGGCCATAACCCAAGTGAGGGCGAAACACGTGATTGCAACGGCCAAACACGCGACCATCATGATATCGTCTCTTCCTTGTCTCATGACGGCCACGGTCAAATCGGATGTGCTGAACATGAACACCAACCCACCACACGCCAAGAAGAATCCGGCCAGTGCTTCAGTGGGCGGCCGACTGGGGAGAGTCGAGCGGGGAGGTCCCAACCACAGGAAGAAGTAAGTCAGGCATCGCGCGACCGCGAACGCGGCCAGTAGATTACCCCACAATGAGTGGATTTGAACTTGGAAAACGTATGGCTGAAAATGGGCGGCCATCACGATACCGGTGATCCCGATGCAGATAGCGGGGAACGGGTTGAACGAAGCGACATATGAGGGCGGTTCGGCGACGGAATCTTGCCCTCGGGTGAAACGATTCTTGTTGTATTGGTACTGAGAAGAGAGAGAACCCGCGGCGAGCCATCGCCTAAACCTCTTGGATTCGAGACCCATTCCAACCAAACCTGAGAACCAGAACATGACCTAATGGGTATAGCGTCGAGGTTCATCAACAAAGTGACTCATGACCACAGTGGCAAAAAGACAAACTTACAGCAATTGAAATATGCTGAAGCTGTCGAGTTGTGTAGGGGTCACCTGCTTTAGCTCCGAACCTCTCCATCCAAGTGTTGCTGATACCATAAAGGAATATGACTAGGCTTTCGACGAACTCGACAGTGGGGATGCTCTTCCTGTGAGCAACCGGGATTCTGTTCCATGCCCAACCGAGTTCTGAGAAGGACCCCAAAAAGCGGGCGAAAGTGATGAGTCCATAGCACCAAAATATCCCACCCTTGATGAGATGGGCAAGGCAGATGTTGATATGATCCCCCCGGCATCCACCCGTATAGACGACGATGCCGCTTAGCAATTGTACGAATCCAGCGAAGACCAAAACCCGTTCCAACGTGGCGAATACGACAGACCCGACCTTGCTGTGCCAGGGTTTTTGTTCATTCATTTGAGAAACGACGTCTTGTAAGGTGTCATCCGAATGAACGGAATCGTTACGGGTTCGAAACCGACCGGAAACTGCGGTGCGGTCTGAGGTGGGCGTTTGAGGGAACCATTCAATCGTCTGTATGTTGTCTTCTTCATCAAAGCTGGCCGGTTTGGGAGGAGAGCGTGAGCCTTGGGGCTGCTGGGAGGAAACGAGTTGGTCCGAGTCGGTGATTACCCCCTTCAACTCGGCTTCCTCGTACTCATCTTCATCGACGTCGACGACGAGAGTGGTGTACTCGGCATTAGAACCCAGGAGAGAGGCATCCTTGCCGAGAACGGCGGTCCTCCAGAAAGACGAGAAGGTAAAGCGTTGGTGGCCTGATTTGATGGCCCAGAAAAATGCGATCAACCTGGATCCGAGAACGATGACATCAAGAACCGATAAGGCCACAGCGAGGAAGAGGATGAAATAGCCGTGGGTGCCGTGCGCGTTTCCTTCGTATCTGTTTCGCGGGTGCGAGGGAAAAGTGGAGTAAGGTTGTTCAGTGGAACGTTCCGCATATTCACATAATGGATGACTAGTGAGAAAAAATGGTAGGGTCTGCTGCGAACCCAGATGCCTACCACTGTCCGGTCATCCGATCATTCTCCGACGACTTGGTGCGATCGGAGGTTAGATACGGCGCCTATTTACAGCTGTTGTAGTGGGGATGTTCATGCACACACTCACAAATCCGGGGTCAACTTCTTGTAAAGTGCACTCGAACTGAGACCGAGGGCGACAATGCCGTAGAACGCAACGACGCTGAGCGTGTGGAAGGACGACTTGACGGATCTCAAAGCAATCCCTGGATGATGACAAAGCCGGATAAGCATGAGCAACCCACGGGATTAGGCTCCCAATGATCAAAAAGTGGAAATCATAGACAAGAATCGGAACATATGTGGGTGTGGAAAGCGGAGATCCGTTGCAGGCCTTCCGAAGGACCGGAGGTAGAAAAATGACCAAGGTGCTTACTCACCTGCAGGGAGGACGACAAAGAAAGCCCCGGACATGAACAAAACGTGTAAAACCATCAACCAGGGATAACGCGCAGGCAAATCCTCGTCGGGGGTCATCCGAATCCTCGTGTCCTCCGACCAGTAGGACGGAGGGGTAGGTGGGTTCCATTTGAGGTAATCCTCCTCGTCCCATTTTGACTTGACCTCGCCATGGTGAGAGTGATCGTGGTTATGTTGTGCGGCGACCGCGAGAACGAGAGAGAGGAATAGGAAGAAGCGTTTCGGGAGGTTCACACAACCCTGCATCCTTGAAACTGGAGGGGAGGGAAGGAGGAAGGTGAACAATGACCGGGAGAGGGGCTTGGATTATATATATATGAGCATTGTTGTAGGATTCTATCCCTCCCTGTATACCCCCGTCGAGTGTTTCTTGTACACGGCTCTAGGACACCACCCCCGCTAACACGTCATTGCGGGCGATTCGATCAAGAGTATCTGTCAGCAGCCGGGCTAAGATATCCCACTCATCCCCTGCTGACTCACCAATAATTATCCTGCCCAGCCCTAATCTCGCGGCCTCCCGCCGAGTGGCATAACCTGAGTACGATGCGTGAGAGCGCATCCTGGTAAGTATCTGCCCATTCCTCGGTTCGTCTCTGCTTCTGACGGCCACAAGTCCGGTTCTTCGGTCCATTCGTGGATCATCGTGTTTGCCCAAGAATTCGAGTGGGACTCGTGGGAATTTCTCAGCGGAGGCCGACGAGTCCGGCTCTTCCCGCTCCTTCAGATCCTCGTTCAGGGGTGCAGACTTTGAAAAAGCAATAACCAAAATAATAGCATTATACATCAACATTTCAAACGAGATACATAATACATATACAACCACGTGCATAACACGGGTAGGCGGGGGAGACATGTTACACACAATTTACAGGTCGCCTCCTCTTTCTATCATTACTTCAACTCGAACCAACATAGATAACGCAATGGCTGAGGATGGATAAAACCAAGTCAAGGAACGGTAAAGATCGACAGACCGGGGGTTTAAAGCACATATGAGAGATGAATGGGTGATGGGCCACACGTTCGCGCCAGGCGGATTCCAGCGACCGTCGACAGTTTAGCCCTCTTCCGGGTGCATGTTTGCTACCGAGAGACGGTGAATACGATGTCATAATTGAGCCCCCGCTTAGTCTCACCTCCTTTAAACCAGCACTTTCCCTTGGTGTAGTGGAAGCACTGTGCCACGTAGACAGTGAATACAAATCCGGTGGTCAGATAAATCTGTCAGAATACACGCGCGTCGGATTTTCTCACCTTGCTCCCGTTCGGGCACACATGCCCCCAGCAACACGATGACTGATTCGGACAGTCCATCTGTCATCAAGTGGAGGCAACGTCAAAAAATCGAAGTCCCCCGAAAGCCGAAACATCACTTACGCCTGGAAAAAGATATATCAGCCTCGCGATGAAATAAGGAGGGGATGAATTTCAATCTCTCACCATTCTTGTAAAAGTTACACGGCGCCTTTTTCGCATTTTTCGCGAGGGTTACAAGCTGCTCTTGCGACAGGAACCAGTCGTGTGAGTATTTGCATGATGGCTATGAGTAAGAGATGCCCGGTCATTGCCCCACTCCATGCCAAGAGAAGTTGTACAATTCATCACGTACACCTTTCTGGAGGGCCCGGGTCGATCGTAAGAGCGACGAATAGAAGAAGGAAGTGGTTTGATCTCACCGAACAGTTCATCAGATAAAACTCGTTGCATGGTGGAGGCGTCTCTAAATGTCGACGGCGCATCAGTCAGCTTCCCCGCCGAACACCTGAACGCCGGGGCGGGCTCACGTTTATGAAGAGGCTACGAATTGGAAGACGGAGTTAGCGAATACGAAAAAGAAAAGAACCCCGCGGACGTTCCGGCAACTACGGCAACCAAACTAATGATGGGACATCTCTCACCTTGGTAGCGTCAATCGGCTTAAATCCGTTGTTCGTCGCCGAAAACTGTGATTCCGACGTTTGCGGAGATATCAAGCCACCGTGGGTCGTCACTGTCCCGGAGTTCGAGAGCGGAACCGGGACGAGCGAAGGTAGGCGTCTCGTAACCGGAGCCAACCGTTCCGTCATGAAGATCCCATGTGAGTCGAGGGACAACACCCCAAACAATCGAAGATCGGGAGATGGCTCGCGGGAAAGATCCCGCATCAAAACCACTTTGCCCAAAAGACCCTCTCTATCTAACGCCGCGAATGAAGTTGAAAACTCGGGACCGCTACCATTCGCTGGAAATACCGAATAAACGAAAATGGGATCACGATGCATCATATGAGCAAGTGCCAACCGACTGAATGAGATACTTGAACTTACATCCGAGGAAGACGCGCAACGTTTGCGGGTAGCGAACTTGGGTCTGAACGTGTTCTGGACGATCATTCAAAGTTAGTGAAACCAGGTCTCAAAACAGATGAGCGGCAGGGAAGAAAAAGTCCGCACCTATGACCTTGGAGACCGTAGCGCCTTTACTGAAACCAACGTCGACCATCGTAAACCTGGGGGATGTCTCACTGAACCCAGAGAGAAACGCCTCGAGCTGCTCGGCCGCGCATAGATCGTTGTCGAGAAACAATTCAAGGAGGCTCCGCTTATTGTAGTAAACGGTGATCCAGAACGAGAGTCGGCCGAGGACCTGAAGGTCTTCGTTGGCAAGGTATTCCGCAACGGCCTTGGTGAGCGACTGGGCAGCCTGACGTCCTCCCGTCTGTCCCTGTATAAGCAGAGACTTTGGGAACACGTTCTCGTCGCCATTGATAACACAAAGAATAAGGGGACTTTGGTTCTGCAGGTCCCAGTTAACTCCGAGCAACACGATAACGGGTCAAGTCGAACGCACGGACCTTGAAAAAATCCAAAGATGCAAAGTGACGATTGAAAGAAGCAATCTGCACGTTATGCGCCTTCCTCTCTCGCTCGACGGATTCGAGGAGATTCGCGTGCGCTTGTTTCCAAGCGGCGAGTTCTAGCTCTAGCTCCTTAATCCTGGATTCGCTTTTCTTAACGTTGGCGGTGGTGAGATCTGGCAAGTTCCACGGAGCCAAGTTAAGAGACGGAATGGGAGGAGACCAAGATGTCGAATTTGTAGGGCTCAGTAGGCGCGTGAAGGTGTCATCCCTTGTGAACGTGACGGAGATGAGCGGGGCTACCGGGTGTGCGGTCGTCGAGAAACCTACCAAATGTGCTTATTGCTCTCCCCGAAGAGTTTCGGTACAGCCATTGGAGGTGGAGAGAGAGGATGCAAGTGATGGAGGGCTTTGTGGGGAGGAAGACGGGGCGACGGAGCTGAAGGGGAGAGCGGATTGTTTCTATTAAGTATGCCATCTCATACAGGCTGAGTCTTGGACTGAATTGGGTCCCAGGGAAGATTTCCGACCGTCGTGTACGAATGGGTGGTGAATTCTCGCCAAATATGGAAACTGATCATGGCATTACATAATACATCTCAGCACTCGCAGCAATCGCTCCAACTCTCGCTACATATTTTACAAAACCTAAACATCGATGGAATACGAGCAAAGAAGATGTGGAAGAGAGAGAAAAAAAAAGATGAGAACAAAAAAGGGGTCATCCCCACGCCGAATCATTCGCGTTTTAGCGACGTCTCTGTTTCCCCCCGGGCTTCAAGCTACGGTATGCATGCCTTCGCCGGAGAATTTGCACTTGCGGGCAGTGTGGCGGGGGCATCTGGGGGCACCGGGGCACACATGACCATAGACGCATTTGGAACCCCATGGGCATTCTTCTCCTACCAAACACAAACAAGGCCCCATCAGCAAATCTTCCTTTTCCAGATGTGATCCAATACGAGCAAGTGAAGTGCAAGCATAGGAGGAGGAAAAAATAGACAGAGCAAAAAAAAAAAAAACCGGGGGTCTCACCCTTCATAATCGCCGTGCACGGGTTGTTCTTTGCGTTAGCCCGGATTGATTCGTAGTCATCTTCACTCAACACATAATCGTGACCGTATTGGCATTCTGATCCAAATTTGCAATTTGCGAGATAGAACAATGTGCAGGGTGGTGGAGTGTCTGGAGACCGAATCCAATTAGAACGCCGGCCGGGCAATTCGAAAGGTTTCAAGTCAACAATCGGCCAAAACGGAGTCTTTTCCAAACCAGAAATCACTCACGTTTCCAAACAGGCTACAATGCACAGAAGCACAACCCGACGGACCGATTGTCAGTGTCATTTCCATGGCGAACGCAAGGACTCGATCAACTCAACAATTTTCGGGTTAATCCTTCGAGGCGGAGACCCGTAACCACCTGCACCCATAATAGTCGTATCCGTGTTGTCGATTTGCGGTGGGATAGGCGACCCCCTGTTAGGGTTCACAGCCGATTTGGCATAGCTGTCACCACTGACGAGCGCTTTGCCTTGCACCGCGCATTTGTAGCTCACGGCGCCTTCGATCACCGTTCGATTGAATGTTCCCGGATCACTTCCTCGGCGGACAGGCGCGAAGCAGCTCTCCCTAACGTTCTGCGGGATTGTCGATCTGGCAATGCCCGGAGAAGATGGATGCGTTAGACCGGGGGGCGGGGGATGGGGCGGGGGACTGGTCGGTGGGGATGGGGTTCTGCTCCTATCCGTAGAGAAGAGGCTGATCTTTTCAGCGAGGAATAGATCTGATATTGCAAGCGAAGGTAACCCCAGTTTCTCGATCCCCACAGCCATATCGGCATACCCCGGCAATAATATCAATTTCTCTTTGTGGCCGGAAGTGATGAACGAATTCAGTGCAGAGACGTAGCCGTTGTCGTGACACCCTGGTAGGATCCGAAGATTAGCATAAACGGTTTAGCAGCTCCCAGCTTGCGAGGCCGAGGGAAAAAAAAAACCTCTATTCCGCTTACCTCCGAACAAAACTTTGAGAGTCTGGGCCGAGTAAATATTATCATCTAAATAAGCTTTCGGTCGCGGTCCGTATCAATTTCTGGTGAACACGATCGGGTCAAGTAGGAAGGCTGGCGTACCTCTCATCTTATGGTCGCTCCCTTCCTTGAGTTCGCCGGCGTCGATCATAGCGAACCTTTCGGCGGCTTGATTGAATCCTACAACGAAGTCGTCGAACATGGCTGCCGCGTCAACGTGTCCGCAGCGTTTCAGAGTGGCGATTAGGCCACGTCTGTTATGGAAGACGTAAACGTGGAGTTGGAACTGGTGCGGATCCAGGTGCGCTTTGATGCTTTCAGTCAAGCGAGAGGCCGCCTCGTGTCCGCCTTTCTTTCCCTCTGCGATCAACGAAGGGAGAAAGATTGCCCCATCGCCATCGATCAGCACCACCACTCGTTTTTCACGAGCCTCGATTGCCTGAATGGAGGACGGAACAATGAGCATCACCGGGTTGTCATTCACGATATCAATTTGTGGCGGGGAAACTTGAAACACTCTTGCCGAAGACTTCGTGTTGAATGTGGGGGGGAAAGAGTCTCACCTTGAGTTGGTGGATTTCATCGTTCCAGGCTTGCTTCTCTTGTTCGAACCTTGCCTCACGATCATGCATTTCACGTTCTGCTTTGTAGTATGCCTTCTTGAACACTTCTAGATCACGTTTCGTCTCCTCCAGAAGTAGTCCCTGATCCTGGCATTGAGTGGTGACATGGTTCACGATCGCTCCTGCGGGACTCCGCGTCAGTATCGGAGGTATCACGGAGGCGGAGAGACGGGCGGAGCCAAATGCCTGGGTAATAATTACCTTTGAATTCCCCAAGATATTGGTCACTGCGAGTGAAGGTTTTTCCTGTTAGACAGGGATCGCCTGAAAGGCAAGGAAGGACCTACATAAGCTGCTGGATGGTGGATTGGGTTACCGCCGGTCCCCCCGCGGCATCCATGACAGACATTCTGGTGCCGAAAGCCATAAGGATTTGAAAAAAAACGCCGGGAATTTGTATGAATTTCGATAGTTGGAAACCAGCAAAAGCTCGGTGGCGGGATACGAATCTCTGAAAGTCGAATCGTGAAACTGACAGGAACACCAGGTTCCTCCCCGTCGCGCGATTGGTGGGTTTGAGATCCGTAGGGGGCGGTTTGGCGGGTCCTCGATAGGCGGAGGGCGATGGCAGGACTAGGTGAAGAGCAGGATGTGGGGTTCCCCTGAAATCTTTGTACAAAACCACACGCTCTCGCCGCACCATGGGCACGTTGCAAACGGGCGATGCATATAATAGGGTCCCCAGTCACTAAATGGGTGGGGCGCTCACAAGACTTTCCGAGGCGACTAACATAAGCTGGTGATGAACGTCTACAGTAACGCCCTGGCAAACAACGGCATGGTTGGTAAGTTCTTCCTTTATGTCGTTAATCCAGATATCCTTGCGTTTGAGCCATTTAGGACGAGTGGGGGGAGGAGGGTGCTAGTACCACAATCTGGATCTGGTCGTTCAGACGATCGAACGAGCTGGACTCGGGCTGCGATCTTCGTGGTTCCACTCCCCCATTGACCACCTCCGAACACGCGTTGGACGCGACCAGCGGCGCCGGTGACTGCCCGTTCCCTCGTCATCGGGCCTCTATCCGGGCCTCATGACCGCCGCCTCGCACCGGTGTTTACTGTGTTCTCTCTCCGCTCCCGGTCACCCGCGTTGCTGCCGACGGTCAGCAGAGTCCCGGAACCTCAGACTTCCAGGACGTGTGGTTTCTCTGTACCGGAAGTGCCGTGATTTTGTGGTCACTCACCGCCGTGCTGACGCCCAAAAATTCCCCTCTCGGTGGTCGCTGATCGTTCATCTCGTCAATTAACACGCGCATTCTATTATCGAACGTCCATACTCGGGTCGCTTCATCTCGGCATGTCACATGCCCTTCAGCGTAAATGTTGACCTGGATGACTCCCCTGGTTCTCACTATTCTCGAAGCCACGGATTGGTGACGTTTTTGTCGTGTGCAACTCAACATCCAATTTGTCCTTGACATGTCAAATACGGTAGATCTTGCATGCCGAGCTCCACGTGCACGCCACACGTCAAGACCCTACTATGAGTACGGCTGTGACCTCTGATCTGCGTGGGTGGAAGACTTTCAATCCAATCTTTTTGGTCGTCTCTTTGGGTTGATCACAGCCCCGGAAACTTCGATATAACCTTAATACCGGCCTATGGGGTGTATTGAAACCAGAAGCAACTGGATGAAGTTGTCCCCTCGCGGTCTGTTTCCGTTGTGCATCCCCGTAATGACGGAAGTGGTATGACAATTTATCGTTCGGGATAACCTACCCTCTTGCATAATGTTGCTTATCAAATACATCTTGCGGCACTTTTGCGCGACGCTTGAACGCAGTATTGTACGCGCTCCAGTAACTTTTGAACTCAGAACCCCCAGGAGAGGTGAACACATTTCAATGCAGGGAGGCGGAAGTCCGGATCACTCTTCGGACAAAATCTGAACATTCTCTCCAAAAGTCGTGCTTATCTACAATTCGCCTCTCTTCCAAATCTTTTGAGGCCAAGTTGGAAACCTAGATAGAAGGGGAAATTTTACTAGATAGTGAAGCGATCAGAAGACTTATCGATGGAGGAACTTGGGGCGGACGATCCTGAGTTGCATACGCGTGTATGTGTGGCTAGATATCTGGTACAACTGCTGGATTACGTGCAACAAATGCTCGTCTACAGCCTGGACTTCATCATGGCATCGTATCGAAGGTCTGGATTTAGTCAAGATCCGGTCCATCCACATACATCGAACTCCGCCCGCGTGGACCCTATTATCCTGCCAGCCTTTCATAAATCCTGAGGTACGGATTCCTGAATGCTTCCGAACTTGGAGTCCGCTGAGGTGTGTGGTCTTTTTAGACTGGTTTGAAATCGCATCGCGACCAACCTAACACAGGAAGAGTCTAAAACGACAGCACTTGGTGGGTGCAACTTTGATTCTATGGGACACCACAGCAAAGCGGCAACTACCGCTGCCGGTTAGTCTGACACACAGCAGCCTACAGTAGTCCATTTCGACCTACGGCCCTGGTGTCGTGGGAACGGATAAGTCGAGGCGCGCGTCTATTGGCGATCGCAAGCATCACGTGCACGGTTGAACTTGGCATCCACCTCCGTTCGCGACTCACGGGTTCTGCGCGGGCTTCCACTTTCTCTCCCTGGGTGCCACAAACTTTCAGCATGTCTGATCTTTACACCTCCCTCGGTGTATCGCCCCGCAAGAAGAGGCATGCTTCCCCAGGTGCAGATGAAACAATTGTGCTCACTCCGAAACGGGTCCGGACTAGGTGCGTCCTGATATGTTTCACGGACGGGTGGTAAATAGCTGATTTCTCATTTATTGCAGGCCTCCAACACCGCAGTCTACCGTCAAACGCAATCTTGCCAAGGAAAAACAAGCTACACCATTGCCTGATCGCGACTGCTCAAGATACAGACTACACTGCAACAAGCTCTATCACATGCTCTGGCCTCGTGCGCACTATCCCCTTCATCCGATACCGGTGTCGTTAGGGACGTTTTGACGCACATATCCCTCACAAACTACTCTGGTTTGAGTACCACTTTCGAAATCGACGATTTGAAGCGGCTTTGCTGGCTATGGGAGTGGGACGGGAAGAAGATACCCTCTGTGAAGGAAGCTGGCGATGAGGACGAGGACAATCCATTCTTGGATGCCCCTGAAGCCCCCACACCGCCGAAGGACTGGTCTCGTGGTGGGATGGGATTCGTCGTCACTTCGTCCACTCATTTCACCAGGTCTGGTGGAACCCACATCCCTGACTATGGGATTGTAATCGAGGTTGAAATTGATATCGACAAGGATATGGGGGGTGGCATGGCTGCGGTGGCTCGGTGGACTGCTTACGGCGAGTCGAGGAAAACCCAGTTCAAGTCGAAGCTTGAGAAGTGGTTCAAGGTTTGTGGCCCGTTTCCGGACATTATTCCCACTCACTCTTCTCGTTCAGTTGCATGGGGGCGTTGACACATGCCCGAACCTGCAGTAGGCGAGATTGCGGTCCTTCCTGACCCCCGTAATTCAAAGGGTTGTCTAGTTTTCGAGTGAAATGACCCTAGCGTCGCGATTCCACTGACGTGCGGCTAAGGGATAATGTTCATGGCCCAACACAATGGACGGGGTCCCGTCGGTTCCCTAATAAGCCCGTGGATATTCGCGTATACATATCGCAGTCCTACGAACAGTCGCTCAGTACTCAGTAGGGAATCATGTGATGGGCAGACGGGCAGATCCTCTCGTCCGCGGCTCGCACACCAGAGAAAGGGGCGCTCCGAACAGTCAATCATACAATTCACAGAATGTGAACATACAAAGTGTTGAACACGACATAGAACTTCGAGTTCCTATGAGGAGGTTTCCGGAAGCACCTCCAATTCTTCGCTTTCCACAATGTCGTAAGCCCGACCGACCGCAACAATGCGCGGGCGACTTTGGACCACCCTCCATCTCAAGAACTTGCGGTCCGTCGAGGGGCTATCCTTGAGGAGCCTAATGAGCTCTCTCTTCCAGATCCCCCTTGCCTCATCCCGGATTGCTTCAGGGAATGAGCTGCCTTCCGCGAGATCGACATCAACGACAGCGAGATGCTTCAGCTCACGTAGGTGTTTGATGTGTTCGCTTTTAGACTGTGATGACATGGTAAACACATATATCCCCAGGTATCCTCCGGACGGAATACTCACTTGGGTGCTGCCAACAATCCCAATCTCCCGAAGGTTCGGGCAACCCCAACCAACCGCTGTGATACCTCTCTGAATGGTCGCCCTGACTGAATGGTCTATTCACAAGCTCACCGTACACACCTCGCCCACAGTAAACATCCACCCCTGCAATACGCTTCAGTCCTTTGCCGTGCGAGTGGACAGTAACGGGCGCATGTGTGTCGAGACCACTCGTGAAAGTCAGATGCTCCAAGTTTGGACAGTTCCTGATGAAATGGTGGCACGCGTGCGTAATACGAAGTTCACGAATGCTCGGGAATACAGCGTATTTGCGTTTGAGTGCCTTCGAAATGGGGGCTCGGGAGCTGACACTCAAGATCTCCAATGTCTTCAGGTTGGACAGCTGAACGAGACAGTCGACGAATTTCGTCATCAAATCTTCGGGGGCTAGCGAGAAACATAGTCTAACGGAAAAGTTCCTACACAGGCGTCCGTGAGGTACCATCAATTTCCGGGGAAGGAGTTGGACGTACTGGACGTATGCGGCGATTGCTGGGTTTAACAACAGATAGGCGCACTCGGCGTACAAACTCACACCTAAACCTCCCCTTCCAGTTTTGTAGTCGTAAGGAATATGCGAGATGCATCCCTCGGCATCGGCCCAAAGAAGTGGAAGGAGTAGGTTGCGCAGTGGCCAACATGTCATAGTCAGTCTTCGCATGACGATCGACCGTTGGGCGTGTTTCCTCTCTACGTACGCATAGAGCTCTCGGCCGTAGTAGTTTTCACGAATGAAGCGTCGATGATCGGCAAAGTAGGAAAAGACCTCGAGGAACAGCTCGAGAGGAAACCTGAAGACTGTACAACGTGGTCAGGTGCTGATCAGAAGGGCGATCCCGGATCCCAAGTACTCACTTCCACTTTTCTGCGTTCGCGCACATTTCGGCTGCACCGCGTGCGTTTTGGAGACTACCGCTGTTCGTCTTTGTTCAGGTTCCGGCGACATTACTATCGCAGAGGGTGGAGAGTGCGTGAAATCCTTCGAGGAGCAGAGGCAAACGACAAGGTGGCCACCCTAGTGGGGATACAGAGGTCCCGGTTCGAAGGCGCCGCGAGGGGCGGTGCTGATTTACTGTCCACACAATACCTTTGGGCTGTTTACATCACGTGCGAACGGCGTAGGTCATGAAAGGAAACAGCGTCAGAATTGTCCTCGCGCTTCGCGCCCGGCCTGGCTGAGTACATGACGGCGGACGGTGGGTGTTTGATCGAAGGGGTGCGGATTCTGATCAACTTGGTCCAGTCTGGCGGAATTTCTCCCTCATAGCGTCCAAGTCAGATGAAGGGTAAACCCACGGCATATTTCTTCGGCTTCCTGCAGGGCTGGTTTTGGCCATATCTCCGGTCCTACGACCTCCACAACACCGCCAGCCCAATAATCATCGTTTTCGGACGTCGGCCTTTAAGAAAGAGTGCCACCGGAGGCTTGAAACCTGTACGACCCGGGTGAGATACGGGTTCACAATAATGTACCGAAGTCCGAATGGCTCTGGGTAAGGGGAAGAGTATTTCGGAGGCCCCACAAGGGACAGGCTGGTTTACGGTCGCGTACGGCTTAGTATGGATCTGGGTGGAGGGAATTTATATGCGGGTTACCCGTGGTAGAAAAGAAAAACACCAGAACGATATCGTCCTCCCGTTGGCTGTGTACAAGTTCTACTGAGGTAGCTTGGCGGGGTGGATGTTTGGAGGAGCTACGATCCCACTGCCATGTAATCCGTTCCGGTGCTACAAAGGACGGTTTTGTTCAGGATGTGGACACAGGCAAAAAATACGCCCGAATATTTAATGGCAGTGATATCCCATTTAATGGAATGTAGGTTACAACTTGAAAGGTAAAGAACCGCCATAACATCCATTCCTACGGGGATGTTTCGGGGAGAACCTCCAACTCCCCGTCCTCCACGATATACGGGGCGACATCCCTGCCCCGGTCCCCAGTGACCTTCCACCTCAAGAACTTACGCTCTTTGGAAGCACTCTCCTTGAGGACCTGAATCATATGTATCTTCCACAATTTCAAGTCCGCCTCTACCTGGGCCCTGCAAAGTTCGCGTTTCGCCGTATCAATTCCATCCGGGCGGGACAGGTGGGTGGCAAAATCCACTTCCACGACGGCGAGGCGTTTCAACGACCGCAGGTGACCAGCGTCTTTGACATCAGTCTAATAAAAACAATATGGATGTGAGGACCGGAAGCTCTCGACACGGGGGACTTACAACAGGCCTGCGGGTGAGTCCAATCCCACCCTTGATGCTGATCTCCTGGATGTCCGGGTAACCCTTTGCAACTGCCGTGATGTGCCGTCAATGAATGAGTACCACCGACCAGAACGTATCTTTCAGCTCACCCAGCCATGTACAACCCTCACTTACTCCTAAAACTCGTTTCAACTTCTTCAACTCCTTCCCATATGAGCACAGAAGTGTGGCACCATCCCAGGAGAGTCCGTCCGCGTAGCTTACACTTTCCACGTTCGGGCAGCACCCAACGAACTTCGCCAACGCGTTGCTGACCTCCAGTTCACGAATACTAGGAAATCGAGCGGATTTCCGTTTGAGTCCTTTCGTAATAGGGCCGATGTGGCTAGTACTAAAAATCTCCAAGGTCCTTAGGTTGGGCAACCGAATCAGGCAGTCGATGAACACCGTCATCAAGCCTTTCGGGGAGCTCCTGAAGCACAGATCCACAGAAAGGGCCCTACAGAGCAGCGCATAGTGAGTTTTTATTCGTGGATGCAAGAGCACGCGTACTGGACGTAGGCACCGACGGTTGGGTTGAGTACCAGATATGCACACTGAGGGTACAAACCATTCCCATAAATAAACATATCTTGCGATCCGGGGAATTGGGGTATAGGCCGACGGTAGTTAATGTTGCATCCTTCCGTGTATTTCCAAAGAAGTGGAAACAACATGTTACGCAGATGCCAACAAGTCATGGTTAACCTTCGGATGGCCGTTAACCGTCCCACGTGCTCTGGGTCCAAGGATCCACATCCTCCTCGACCCTTTTTTGTGGATAGGACGTTCCGACGAGGGTCTCCAAAGTAGGTTAATATTTCGACGATCAGCTCGGCCGGAAGTCTGAAAACTGCACACGGCCCGTGTCAAATGGAAACCGGGATAGGGCCAAGAGTCTGTCAGAAACCCAAGGACTCACTTCCGCTTGTCTGTATGCACCTGGGATCCACATTATGTGTACGGGGCACCGCTGGGGCAATCGATTTCGGTGGCATCGTCGTCTGTGGCGCACGAAAGACCGTGACCGAAAGAGAGAGTTCCGATCCGATCAAAACAGGTCCATGCTCCGTCATTTGCTTCCGTGCCCTGAAGTCACACGGCCTTCGGACGACCATGCCTCGTATCCTCCCTCGACTCATAAAGGCGCTTCAACGACCGCCCGGGCCATTCGAAGACGAGCTCCGCATTGCACCTGGTCTCAGATCCAAGGCACGTCTAAAAACACGTGCAGTGCCTCCCCATAAGCAGCACATTCCAATACGAGTCTTACGTCCTGCCACGGAGTACTCGAGATCTTTGTTACTGGATGAAGAGAGTCAAGTGGAACGGAGGAAGGGGCTGCTTCCTGTGGTGAAATACCAGGGACAGGATGGTGTTAAACTCATGAACGAGGACGAGTTGCGGTGGTGGTCGAATCCGTATCGTGCGCACGTCTCTTGCGTTTCGGTTTCGGGGTAATTCTAACGCAATGTATGGGAGAGTAGTGAGGATGGTATCTTCACCTTTGAGGATGTGCCAGGCGACCGGTCATTACATGCCCACTAGTGAGCACCATCTGAAGGCAGACGAAACCAGCATTCGTCAAATTTTCACAAATTCGTTTAGGTTTTCTTGTACGCGTGGCTCGCCTGCGCCTGGCTCCTGAGCTCGGACTGGGAGATGAATCGCTTCTTCCTGACGGCATTCAGCACCCCGAATTCCAGCCCCGTAGGACTTGTAGGGGTCACTACGTCACCTGCAGTAAACAACTCTCCGTATTTAACGGTAAGCCCGCTTCACCCCCCCTCATCCTGATATCGTGCTAAACAGCGATACCGTGTATGAAGGAGCACTTGCCGGGCGGGGAGCACGGAAAAGGCTTCCTCATCTTCAATTAAAGGAACAAATCGGACATTTGTTGCGGCTGAGGATCCTTCAAGAACTCGAGATCCTCGCTCGCCGCGCCAGACCAAAGGTTACAGAACGTCACACGCCAATAATGCGTCGATTCACGAGGGCCGAATGGAAAGTGTTCCAAACAACTGGAACAATACCAAACCCTGGTGCTGTAGCCGTGCTTGTCGTACCTCCGGTCAAGAAATCCCTCTTGAACGGCAAAGCGCCAGATGCGTCACCTAACCCTACCGAAGAGATCCGCGCATCGACGATCAGCACAAAACCAGCACCACCGCTTTCCGTCTTGCATCCAGCATCGACCAAGGACGCACTTGAGATGCCTGGACTTGCGCCACACGAGATACCCCTATACAACAGTATATCCCTCTTCCCCTCTCCCACTCAACGCGCTGCACTTCATCAACACCTCTGCGCGATCCTGAAGGAAGACACGATCACGCGGTGGAACCAAGTAGATCGCCCGGAGCCAAGAGATAAGTCTCAACCCACCAAAGATGAGATGAAACCCAGCCACGCCTTTTTGGTTTACTCTGACGGCTCGACTGTGAAAAGAGCGGACACTGTGCCCCTTGCCATTGCTCTATGGAGGTTACGAATGTGGGAAATGGACCCACCCGCAACAATACCCACCTGGAAGAGTTAATTCAGTAAATCCCATCCACATGTTATCCGTCGGTCTGCCCGTCATCTTATTCACGGGTTTGCATTACTGTATGTCGTATATCGTACATCACAATGAATTCATTAATCACGCCTCCACTATCATCTCGGCGTCTGCGGTAGGCTTGGGCATCTTTCCGACCACCTCCTGTCCTTGCCAGAACTTTGGTAGTTTGTCGCCGGGGACGAAGAGACGTTCGACGCCGTCTTCGGTGATAACACACATACGGATCACACCTCCTGAGGAACCGTCACGAGCCATGGCGAGAGACAGCGCTAATGAAATTCGATGAGGATGAAGTTGATGGTCGAGCTTCATGCACGTACTGTTTTTCACGAACTCGACGGTCTCATCCTTGCCCCATCCGTCCTGGAACGCAGCATCGCAATAACCGTAGACATACGTGGATCCACTACCTCCGATGGCCCATGGCTGCCTGAAGATGCCGCCTCCTAGTGGAATATTGTACACACTTGGTCCATCCTCTTTGTCCCACCCGGCGACGATAATTCCTGCACTCAACGCATCTTTGTTTTGATAGCAGATATTTTGGAATAACGAGGCAGCGGTGTGGACCGATGGTTGCCTACCCATTTGTTGTCTAAGGTCATTCGTCAGGCATGAGAACTGGATGCATTTTTCCTGAGAATACGCACTTGTACATCTGCAGATAATAGTGAACAATGTCTGCCACCGCTTGGGTATCAGCTGCCGAACCAGAGCGACAGCAGTAGATACGATCATGGACGTGTGTCAGCTTGTCCGTTACACGATTGGCCTGGAAATCGCGACATGTGACTATCAGCTGAGGGTTTGGGTGTGCGACGAGGTGAGACGTACGATGTAAGAACCGGTGGTCGTCCGACTATCAGCACCGATGACGACCCCGTCCTTGAACTGGACGGCCATAATCGATGTCTAGATAATACACCAATTCCCCAATCAACCTCTCCATCCTCGTTACGATATCTAGTAAACGTACGCCGAGGTTAACCTCTCCAGACTTGAGTCTTCCCATATCGACAGAGAGAGCTTCCATGGTTCCAGAACGAAGATGGTGGCAGAGTCGAAGGAAAGACCGAGGGTGAGAGAGAGAACGGTTATTACGCGTCCCCACCAGTCCCGATCACTTTGAAGATCCCAAGTCGGGTTGCACACACACGCGTCCTCCATCTCCTCCCTCTTTCCCCGATTTCCAGCATGGCGACCCATCATATGGCCTCCCTCTACCGAGAACTTCAACGGGTGTTTGAAGCTCGTCCCACTGACCTCGCAAAGACTGGGAAGTTACTCACACAACTCAAGGTGCGAACCATCGAGTCCGCCGCACCAAGGCCTCTCATGAACCCACCCCGACATTTCTTGCTTTAGATAGGCCTGGTGGAAGCCGGGTTGTACCCCCCACAAGGGACATCGGTTCTCCAAGACCTTGTTGTAACTCGTGAGCCTCTCCCGTCCGTTGATACCTCCACTCGCGCATATGAAGATCACAAGCCCTGTAGGCGACATTCTCGAAATCGGTGCACTCTGGAGTACTCGGGTGAAGGACATCCCTTCGTTCGACCGGTACTTCTCGCAACTTCAGGTCTTTTATACCGACTACAGGTGAGATATGTTTGCTGGCTATGGGAATTCTCTCTGACCCCAGTGGCATCCACACAGTTCGGTGCTCCCTCCGTCGAAACGAGAATACCCAATCCGAGGACTAAACCTCGTCCGCCTCCTTACACAAAACCGTATTGCCGATTTCCACACGACCCTGGAATCCCTCCCGCTCTCAGCAGATGAGATCGCGGAGAGCCCGTACATTAACCACCCGGTCAACCTCGAACGTTGGCTGATGGAGGGTAGCTACAGCAAAGTTTGGAATGCCAGAGAGGAGGCTCCGACCGAGGAGTACAAGATCTTTGTTGACAGCCTCGTCGGAACGATACGGTTCGCCGAGCGTACATCTGCTTATCAGACCGCTGACTCGCTCCGCGCAGAAACGAGATCGCCAGCTGTGAGGAAGCGGCATATAATAGCCTCCCGCTGAAAGATGCTGCCACCCTCTTGTTCTTTAAGGGCCAGACAGAACTTCTGTCCTTCGCGAGAGAGGTAGGGTTTGTGCTCATACCTCGGATATCGTGCGCTGATGGCTTCGTAGCGTGGGTGGCAGATAGACTTGACCGGTGCGACGATTCATTTCACAAAGAAAGGGGAGGAAAAAATCGAGATACCGAAGGAGAAGTTGATATCACAGAACCTCGCTTACGCCCGCGAGCTTGAGCAGATTATTTAGATGTCGGACATCCATTTGGATTGTCCGATTCTTCCTCTCTTGAGGGATGGGTGTGTTGTACATGTTGTTATTGGAGAAACGTGACCGTACAAAAGCCAAAACAAGCGACTTGAAATGCACTTGAGTAGGAATAATCTACTCGAAGTTGTCTAGTGCGGCCTTGGCCTTCTCCTCTGCCTCCTGGTGGAGGTCTTTTGGAACGGGCAGGAAGATTCCTTGAGTCTCTACGCCTATCCAGGAGATCTCTAATTCAAATTCCTTCTCCTTGTTGTCCTCGTGGACTAAGTGAATGCTGGATACCTTGATTAGATCTGAACAAACCTGCCCGAAGATTGGTGCTTACATTCTGGCTGCTTCGAAAACCGCCTCTCGTGTTGAAAGTTCAGAGAGTGCCAGTTTCTCCAGCTCAGCTTTGGCAAGTTGTCGGCCCTTGCCTACGGCGGCACCATGGTATCCCTGTGGTGCATTAGTTGGCGCTCCAATGGGAACACACCTATGACTTACAAAGAAAACACCACTTGGTTCCACAACGTAGAGATTAGGACCCGTCGTGTCGACTCCACCGATAATCGTGCTGACACCGAAAGGCCGGACGGAGGAATAGAGGGTATAGACTTGGACGTACTGTCCGAGGCGCTCCGTTACATCCTACGAAGGGGATTATCAACTGCCAAGTTGAGTCTTGACGTGGAAGACCCTACTTTGACTTGTGGAGGAGAGTGGTAGAATTCACGGAAGCCGGAGGCTTCTGATCTTGCTCGATTGGCGAGATGTCGTCCGTCAGCGAGATAACCGGCGGTGGCCTAAGTACAGTAGGGACCCTCAGCACTCAAACGCGGTCAACTGAAGGCCCGCTCACCAGTCCGATGTGTTTGTCGATCGTTTGTATCCTCCGGTTCGAAGCTCCAGGTACAAGCAGTTTCGAATGTACAAGTTTTTCCACGGCGAGGACGACCCCGTCCTTTACGCGAAGCCCTATCGTGGTCCTAGAGTACTCATGAGTCATCATTCGAGGTATGACCAGAAGACTCGATACCCAGAGTTATCAACGGCCTTGTTCGCATATTCGACCTTGAATGCGAGAGTTGATTAGATCGAGAAAAGATGCTGAGCCAACCAGAACGCGCTCACTTGGAATATTCTTCCGTCTGGAGAATAAGTGCTCGCAGAAAGGTCGTAGCCCGTGCCGATGGAAGTCATTATCAAAAGGTCGAAGACGCGTAAGCCAGAGCTGAGATCACGGCGCAAGGTGCGATCGACTCGAAACACAAGCGCGTCTGCAAGTTGACCTCTGTGGATCTCGTTCATGACTGCCACTTCCTCTTCTTCCACCAACCCACAAAACTGGGAGTCGGTCTTGAACGGCCATCCCATCTTCGACCCTTCTGCCGGAAGCAGCAGCGACGAGAATTCTGGGAGAGCCGACGACTCTTCGCTCGAACTTTCAATCGGCACTCTCTCCAAGTTCAAATCACCCGATGCCGTTCAAGACGGTGGCATACCAAATGGGCGGAGGCGTACTATGCTCATCAAAGACGCGGATCTCGTTGTCGCCGTTGGAAAGCAGGTTCGGATGACGTCGTTGACCGAATCTCAGCTTGGTACCGCTGGAGAACGGACTTTCAAGGTAGGCGGATGTAGGCATGTCTAAATACACGTGCCTCATCCCCTTTGCTAGACGTTGTGCACGCCAAACCTGCAATTCGAAATCCACGAGCTCGTGTTGAACCCGAATGGACGTCTTCTTGCGGTAGTTGGCGCGTTCCAGGTCACGGTAATTGTGCTGCCGCGCCCGGGGTTCACGAGGCTCGCACCACCAACAGTAGACTGCAAGTGCGTCCCCGCGTTCGGGCTCACATCGTGTTGGTTGACAAGGATTGGGAAGATCTCTGCAGGTCGGTCAGTTCTACCACGCTTCTGGTTCTTCGCCACAAATTGCCAAGGTCGACTGGCACCCATGGGGTGAGGGTGGCTCTATCCTCCTTGTGATGACCTCAGACGGAAAATTACGGCGAGTGGAGCCTACACCACTACTTCTCTTTCTCTGTCTGAGCCCCACTGCAGGGAGTACGACATTTCACTCGACGCGGATGAACCACAACAGACGATATCATTCATGCCCGAACGTCGAACATCGAGAAGTTTCCTCGCTCAAGACACGACCGAACGTGAAGTCGCCTCCTTCACACTGGGAAAGGGTGCTGCAGACTGGGGGCCATTGACCGTATACGCTCTCACGAAGAGCGGTGACATTTATTCCTTCTGCCCTTACCTCCCCAAGAAGGCGTACGTCATGCCAGACTTTACCGCTGCAACATTCCGTTGACGAATAACGCAGATCCGTCCCTTCCACCTACATTCACGCCCTCCAACTATTCGTCGAGGCGAAAAGAGATCAGACCCTGCAGGAAGGCTCGTCTTCAGCACGAGAGTTTTCCGTCCTGTACGAGTACCAACACAAGTACGTCACCGCCTTAGTAAAGCAGCTCCCGTCCGGAACCCCTTTCCCCACCCAATCCCAAATCGTCCATATCCACCCTCCAACAACAATAAGACACAAACCACTGCGACAGGGGCCTTTCCTCCTCCAGCCATCCCCGCTGATAATCGAAGGAAGTGAGGGCGGTGATGCCACGGATATCATCTACGCCATACTCGGCAACGAGGAAGATGAAGAGTATGATGGTGGAACTGAGAAGTTGGGGATTGTCATGATCGCGTACCAGGACGGGAAAGTGGACGTTTGTTTGGATGTGGATAAGGTTGAAGCAAGATGGGAGAAAAAAACGGTAAGCTCAGTTTCCTATATCTATCTATCAGTACCAGCACTGAGCCTTCGCTACAGAATTCTGCAGATGATCTGCCGATGTTTGCTGTGTACGAGACTGTGGATTTGGGGGTTGTGTCCATGTTAAACAAGATCGACCCTTCGTTGTTGGACATTCTTCGGGGAAACCACCCCGTTTTCGTACCCGATCCCATCCACGGCGACTCCCTCTACCTGTATCATGCGTTTGGTGTCCAAGCACTCAACTTTAGGGCTCTGCTCGAGGGTCTTGCGGCTGCTCTGCAAGACGAGAACGACGACAAAGGCGGAGCATTGCAAGAGGAACTAAAGAAGGTACAAGGAATTGAAGTCACCCCGATATTGTCGACTTTCTCAGTAGAACGGAGGTGAGCCGTTTGATTTCATGGGCCGGACCGTCCATTTCTGATCGCGTTCCAGATCTTCGAACCCAGTGGTATCACTCGCCATACCTAACGATGTTTATTTATCCTACAGCATTTTTATGTTGACCTCCGCCATGCGCGCCGTCGTGCTTTCGCTCACCCCCCAAACCGATGTCCCTTTCGCCCAAAAATCAAAACCTACCCCTACCACCCCACAGAAGACACCTGCTTCCGACTCAAAAGGAAAATCACCATCCACACTCATTCCCTCCTCCGCTACCAATACCGATAAACCAAAAGTCTGGTTTTCCTCTTCCGAACTCGACCCTTACACCATCCCCCCAATATTTTCCCAACCGCTCGGTCTTCCAACAAACCCCCGATTGGCTCTTCCCGCTTCCCAATCGAAATCGGAATTCGTCCTGACACCAGACACCATGCGCTACTTGGGACAAACGGTTGAACACCTCCGTGCCCAGATCGATTCTGTCAAGTATGCCAATGCGGTGACCGAGGCCCAGGCTCAGCTGCAGACTGTGGAGTTCCACAGGCAGGTTCGTCAGGTGCAACAAATTCTGGCGATGTTAGAGGCGAGCAGGACGAAGAGGTGCGCTGCCTGGAAGGAGAGGATTGAGAGGGTGAGGAAGACACAGGACGAGTTGCTGGAGAGGTTGGATAGGGCGTTGAGGATATATATGAGGAAGGTTGCGCCGGAGTTGAGCGAGCAAGAGGCGAAGTGGTTCGAGGAACTCAAGAGGATGAAGACAGAGGTTCTTGGTCAAGGGAAGTATGACGAACAAAGCCTGAGGGCGAGGACAAAACTTGTGAGCATCAAAGAGACTAGGTTCTCAGGCGGTCTCTCAAAATGGCTTATTGCATTCTCTCTAGCTACAACGTGAACACGACCGCATCATGCCTTCTCTCAAAGAACTCGACAAGAAGGAACAAGAACGGAGATCCAAACAGAACTCTGTGAACCAGGGACTCGGAGTTTCCCAGGCTTTCGAGTACGGCCAACGGTCTATTGAAGAGAAGGTCCGGTTGGAGAATTTGGAGAAGCAGGTTTTGGTGTTGGCGGAAAGGTTGAGCTTGGACGTTGGGAACCCACCGAGCGATGGTACTGGAAAGCAGGATTCGTCAACGCCGAGCAGTTCGCTGAGCCTCTCCAAACCGTCATAACTGGTTATTCGTTTCCTCGTCTTTGTTATCGTTTCGTGCATTAGTAGTTGTTCTCGAGCCATCGTTGAATCAGGGTATTTGTTACTACCAGATCGGGCGCTTGAGTTAGGTGAGCCAAGACGCGCCTGACGCGATCGTGGTTCTGCCACTCAGAGCCTTGAACGAACAAAGTCACCCACCCCCACCTCGCCACCCCTATCTCATCTTAGAACCTGAATCGATTCTCGACGAGGTTTTGACGACCATAATTTTGTAAAACCATACAAACCTCGGTTGCTCGATGAGCTCTCAACAACAACAACAGCAGCAACAGCAGGGAGGCTCACAGCCATCCAACACTGGGGCAGGTGGAGGCTTTTTCGGTGGTGGTACAGCGACGGGAACTACGGGTTCCGTGTTTGGCGGTTAGTACTCAACTTTTTTCGTTCGCTCGTGCTTGCGTTCGTGAATCGTGAAAATGTGGCGTTGGACGAACTTGAATTGGATTGAACTGACTTCCCTGTTCTCGTAGGAGGATTCGGTAACCCACCCTCATCGACAAACCCATCAACCTCAGTATTCGGTGAGAATAGATTCGCGACATCCAAGAAGTCCACTAGCGCCGGTGAAAACCTAACTGACGCACTCATTCCCTTCTCTCGTATTTTGTTGCGTGGATAGGTGGAACCGGTGGTGGTGGAGGACTCTTCGGTGGTGGTGGAACGACTGGAGGCGCGTTCGGTGGCGGTTCGTTGATCTGATTTATGCACGAATGGTCCAAACGATTTGACGCGTTTATTCTAGGTGCTGGTGGAGGTGGAGGAACCACCCCAGGCATCTTTGGCGGAGGCTCAGGAATTTTCGGTCAAACGAGCACCACATCAACCACGACGCCCGCCACCGGCACAGGTACAGGAACAACTACCACGGCACCAGGAAACCTTTTTGGTTCCAACCCAACTGGCTCATTCATCGGTACCACCTCTACGGCACCTGCGCCCGGCACGACTTCAACTACACCTGCCACCGGGGGAGGTCCATTCGGTGGCGGTGCGACCTCAAATACACCAGCTCCAGGGACTACCGATTTGTTTGGTGGGAAGCCATCCACTCCCGCTCCCAGTCCGTTTGGAAGCGGTGGCAGCATTTTTGGAAATGCTCAAAATCCAGCTCCCTCGACGGGTGGGGGTGGGGCGACGACCATTCCTTCGCTGTTTGGTGGCGGAACTGGTACGACATTGTTTGGTGCTCCCAAACAGGCGGACGCGAAGGACCCACCGAAACCAGGTGTGTAGTCGTTGCGAAGGCGCTGACTTGTGGCAGCTCACCGGACGATTGTCGTAGAAACCGGAGGAAGCGGGACCACTAATCCTGTCCCCACCCCTGCCTTTGGCGGAGGGTTGTTTGGCGCACCAACACCCGCAGAGAACAAGGACGCCCCGAAACCAGGTAGATACGAAAATCATAGCCCTTGCTTGGATCCTCGGTCTTGATCACGTTCTACAGGTATATCTGGTGGCCTGTTTGGCGGACCACCAAGCACGAGTACAACAACTGGCGGATTGTTTGGCGGGCCCCCTAAACCTGCTGGCGATTCATCCGCAACTACAGCCACCCCCGCCACTGGTGGATTTTTTGGGCTTCCCCCCAAACCAGTAGACAACACTACGACTTCCACGACGACACCAGCGTTGGGTGGCGGCTTGTTCGGTGTCAAGAAACCAGAAACGTCTGGAGCATCGACACCTGCCCCTTCAAATGCAGGTGGTTTCTCCCTCGGAGGGACCGGGGGGACCACCGGAGGCGGACTGTTTGGAGCTCCCACTGCAAACAAGGATGTTATGAAACCTGAGGAGAAGAAGGATGCCACACCCGCCACCACCACGGGGCTGTTCGGCCCTCCCAAAGACGGCGAGAAAAAAGACGGCGCCGCCGTTGGCACATCGACGGCAACCAATAACTCGACGCTGGGCGGACTTTTAGGTAAACCGGCTGAGAAGAAGGATACGCTTGCGGGTAAGCGCACCCTCTTTTTATCATCTCCCTCATCGTATGGCCGATTTGATGACCGTTGGCACCACTTCCTCCTCAGACGACAAATCCAAAGTCGCAGCGACTTCGTCCGCTCTGACGATCACTGCTCAACCTCCTTCAATGTTGAGGGGGAAAACGATCGAGGAGATCGTGAATAAGTGGTCTTCGGATCTCGAGGCGCAGGTTAGGGAGTTCAGTAAGTTCGCGACGGAGGTGGCGGTTTGGGACCGGGCATTGATCGAGAATGGGAACAGCGTGAGTTTGCGTTCCATTGACCCCCCTTTCAATATCGCCATTGGCTTACGTTATATTGTTGCGCAACCTTCGGTTTAGCTGGCGATGCTGATGGACGAGATTTTGGTCGCTGAAAGGGAGCAGGCGGATATCGACCAAGCCCTGGATCATATCGAACAACAACAAAAGGATCTGATGTCCACGCTTGAGATTTACGAGAAGACGGCGGAGGAGACTTTCAATACCCAGAGTGGAGGTCTTAGGGCATTGGACACCGGTCCTGCCGATACCGAACGAGACAGAAAGTGAGCGGAGCCATCGAATTGTATTCGCAAGGTTGATGGTCTGACTCGGTTTTCCTTCCAGTTACATGTTAGCAACGGACCTCTACACCCACCTGGACGACCTCTCAGGTTCGCTAACCCAAATGATCGAGGCTGTAAACACCCTCTCGACCGCTCCGGGTTCCCAACAAGATAATACCAAAAACGGCACTTCGGGAGGCGCGAACGGGTTGAGCGAAGATCCTATGGGCCAAATTGCGCAGATCCTGAGTAGCCATTTGGAGAGCTTGCAGTGGATCGATGGGTCGGTTAAGGAGTTGGAGAGTAATGTGTCGGAAGTGGAGAAAAGAGTTAGGGAGGCTGGGTTGAGTGCGAATGGAGGTGGGTCGGGTGGACATGGGAGGTCGACGAGGTCAACTGGATACGGACTTCGGTAATCCGAAACCGACTCCCTCTCGCCTCCTCTATTTTGCATATAGGGTACATATTTTCTGTTCCCACTTTTCCTCAACTAGTGCCACGTAGTGGATAACCTGAGCAGCGAGTGATGTAGGAATGGTAAGGAGTGTGAGATTGTCCATGGTCGGTTGTCCCGACGTCAGATACAGGCATGCGAGCGCACATGAGCACGTAAGTACATCATGCGTTATTGTAAAAGTCCAGGAGAAAGAGAAAGTCCGTGAAATGCAAGTTATGTACAGAATTGAATGTGTCCATGGTGAGCTCGTAGGCCAACTGTGGCCCGTTATGTGAGTATGTTCAAAGGCGAATTGCTCAGGCCTCGCGTTCAGAGCTTAGCGTTGATATGGATAGCGACGGCATTCCTCTTCCCGACATTGGAAGTAAACTTTCCGTTGGAAGCAACGGTGATAGTCGATCCGGAGCACCCTCCACCATTCTTGACACCGTCGATCACATTGCAGTACTTCCCGCTCGGAAGGCTCGTCTGGAAATTCGAGTTCCAATCCTGATCCGAATTATTGATCGCCACGAAACCAGCCGATCCGCGTCCGAACGCGACGCGTTGTGAACTAGGCGAGAACCAATTCGTCATCCCGTTCGTCTGAACGGCGTTCCTGAATCCGACCATTCCGGAGATGGAGGTCCAACGATGCTGACAGTACCATCCGTTAGCTCCACCGTTTCCGTTGCAAGTGCCGTAGTTTCCGTTCGGAGCTCCCTGATTCGTGTCACCGAATTGGTAACTGGACAAAATGGTAGGAGTCCCCCACGGATGGGCCAATATCCAAACATGAGCGAGGGTGTAGATGTTGTTTGGAGAGTTGATGGTCAGACTTTGGCGGTTGCGTTCCGTATCGTGGGTGGCGACGAAAGTGTTGGAAGCGCCGCTGGAGCTGGGAGAGAAACCTAAGGATTCGGGAGTTCGAAGAGAGGCGATTCCGTTCTTTTCGAACGCGGGCTTGAGGGCGAAAGCGTATTCGAAGGCTTGGGTTTGACCGATTCCGGTGTATTCTCCGGGGGTGATGTTTCCGGACCCGTCGAAGTAAATCTATGGTGAATTGTAGTGAGGAAACTGGTAACGTATCGTGCACCAAACCATGTTCGTACTTCCTGGGTAACGTAGCTTGGCTTGTTCGGGAGTTTACTGAAGATGGCTTGGAGATCCGCCACGGGCATGTCTAAAAACGGGTCCTCGTCAGTGACACCGCGGGTAACAGAGGACGAAACAGGTTTCTCCTTACGTTTGGCGGCATCAATGCGGAGTCCGTCGGTACCCAAACTCAAAAGTTCGTTAGCGTGAGCAGCGATCTTTCCCCGAACGTATTCGCTCTCAGTTGCCAAACTACAGGAAAATGAAGAAAAAAAGTTTCAATATACGTAACCGCCAAAAGGGATAGAACGCACTCGGCGAGGTTAGCGAGTTCGCAGTTCTGGAGCTGCCAGCGGTTTCCCCAGTCCCTGATGTCATCCCCGGGAGTACCGCAGTGGTGGAAGTCTTGGTACTGGTAAATTCCAGGGTAGTCGAAGTGCGAGAAACCTGGACGGCAACCGTCATGATCCAAATGGCTACTTTCTTCCAGGATGGGAACGTACCGGACCCTGCGTTGCCAACGCCATTGTCGATACCAGCCATGTGGTTGAAGACGACATCTACCAAGCGGAGTAAATCCAATTTATCTCCGTTCGTGAATGGGGGGTGGGATATCGCCCCGGCGAAAGAGCGTACCAGTAATGACTTTGACACCTGCGGCGTGGCAGGTGTCTACCATGTTTTTGTATTGTTCTTTGCTGCCACGCTTCGACTGAAGTTTGTAGCTGGTAACCTGGTAGTCGGTCCACCACTGGGAACCCTGAATATGCTCATTTGCGGGGTTCACTTGGACGGAACCATATCCTGTTCAACAGATTTAGCAATGATCGGGTAAGCTTCGGGGTGGGAAACAGGATCGGCATACTCACCAGCTGGACCGATGAAGTTTTTGCACTCGTTGGAAATCGAGTCCCAGTTCCACTGGAAGAGTTGGATGATAACCTCTGGAGGGCAAGTTTGAGAGCGACCACACGTTTCGGGATGCTGTTAGGACGTACCTTTTCCAGGATTTTGCCTCGGAGACGGCGCAGCTGCCGCGAGGGCGAATAGAAATGAAAGAGTGAATAGTCCGTGCATGACGGGAAGAGATAGTTAAAATAGAAAGGAGGGGGGTCGATGAGCGGGGGAAACGGCGCATACGGACATTTATAGGATTTTCGTCGTCCCATGTCTCGCATTTCTTCCCTGACGCCTCGGCCGAATTTCTGATTATCACCGACGAGCCAGACGGCAGCAATTCATCCGCCCGGACCAAAGCTTAACCTTGGGTCCGGACCTCGTGGTTTTAACTCCGCCACCAATCATGCCTAATTCTTCTGGAATAAGCGAAGGAAACAAGTGAACGGCGCGGGTCGAGTCCCGGCCTCATAAGAGACGTTCTGGGGAGGAAGTCGAGTTGTTGACCCGTACCAAATGTGATCTTTCCCCTGGAATCTGATGGTGCGCCGACATGTTACTGATGCTCCCAGGCGAAACATTCGATGTGGGCACTTACCTTTCCCCGCTGTCACGGGATTTCAAGCTCAAGTGAAAAAGTTTTGGGCAAACACCGCCGGCCGAGTCCCAGCCTCAATTCAGAGCTGTTCCCCAAGAGTCTGAACTTGAGGTTAAATTCCAGCGTAGCTCACACCCGCCTCCTTTTCAATTTGGGATAACTCGAGGACCCTCAGACTTGCTGGCGAAACGCATTGGCCACGTTGTTCTCGACAGCACGATTTGCAGCCTCTACGTATGCTGTCAAATTTGAAAATACGAGAGGAATACACTGCACCTCCGGTGGGGATCAAGGTCTCGCTCGGTGGGTTTGGTGAGTCTTCTCCCTTCATGTGCTTCTTCTGCCTTAGCACTGATCTTCTCTTGGACTCCCAGAAACACGCCGCCCGCCAGAAGAACAAACAAGCCTTCGAGAAGGAGAACTGTTGTGAGACCTCGGGCGTCGACAACATCTGGTATTGGGGAGGTTTATCATTGGGTGACATTACCGTCTAGAGCATCCAATTTAACCGCCCCTCCCTTAAACAGGAGCATTCGCCTCGCGTCCAACTTAAGTCAGAAATGTAAAATCGTCGATAATTCTGTTTCGGACATTCACAGCATTTTTCAATTGCCACTTCGTTTGGTGCTGAAATCAAGTGTTCGCACTGAGCGACCTCTTATGACGGATTTTTTTGTTACCCGGAAGCAATTGCATTTGGGGCAAGGGTGAATTTCAGCTCGGCACTTCAATTCGACGGAAAGTCGGTCGACGGGCCGATCGTCCGCCTCCCGGAGAGTTCCACGATGAGAACTGCCCCAGGCATTAGGCTGGATTTCGCCTCAAGTTCAGAGGGGACCCCTGAATTGACCAGGCATGCGTCCTATTGTATGGTGGATTACAGTACACCGCCTCGAGGGACAGCCACAACTTCACTCATTTCCTGTAGTGGGCAATGAGGCAACTGCCTCGTTGCATATCCCTACATAACAGGCACCGGAAAATTGCTGCGATGCGACTCGCCTCTTCCGCTCACTGGGTAGCACACTCTGCTCATGAAATATGCCCCCTGCATCGTATGATCCGCAGGCTGATTCGAGAAGTTGTTACGATGCACGTTATCAAGTTCTCGATTCGATCACGAACGCGGACGTGGATGGCATTGCAGTCGCCGTGGCAAGTGAGCCCTATTCTCACCGCGGACACCTACCCCTGGGCCTCGAGCTAACTGATTCCAGATGTTGTCCTCAACGTTTGTTTCCGTGGGTTAACCCCTTCCCCTGATCTTGCCGTGGGTTAGTTGATTAATATTCATTTTGATTTCATCAGGA
>Ga0307515_10002493_pt1 | contig 39950 bp, 28 predicted proteins | sample 17_EM_MG_FD_194513 | JGI IMG/M metagenome (GOLD analysis project Ga0307515, IMG submission 194513) | Populus trichocarpa ectomycorrhiza microbial communities from riparian zone in the Pacific Northwest, United States - 17_EM | ecosystem: Host-associated > Plants > Roots > Unclassified | place... | reverse complement strand
GTACATACGTTAACAAAATACATATACTAAAAAAACAATAAAATTCACATTTAAATGTTAAAACTAAAAAGAATAGATTTACTTACAAAAAAATGATAAAATCCACAAGAAACGGATATTGTGACCATGTACAAGGTATAAGAAACTTGAGTGCTTGTGTTGAAAATAGTGGAGAGTTGGGATAGGTGGTTGGCTGCAGTTTGGGAGGGGAGAGGTGGGATGGGAAAGAAGAAGAAGGAGAAACAAAGAAAGAGAGTGTCGGCAGAGAGGGTGTATATAATGGTTTTTACCGATGGACTCACCGACGGATATATTCCGTCGGTGATTCCATTGGTGATTTCGTCGGTGACAATGCCATGTCACTGTACGGCTATCTTAGTTTGAATCCCTCGGTCATTCCGTCGGTAAAATCGTCTGAAAAAACTCCACGTCACCACGCCGTTGCATCTTTCCAAACAAAATGTATAGTCCGTCGAAGATACGGTTAGTATATACCGTCAGATTTTGAGATGGAATTTAGTCCGTCGGTAATAACTACCGATGGAATAGTTTCGTCGGTAATTCCGTTGGTTTTCTCCGGTTTTCTAGTAGTGATATATATATATATATATATATATATATATAAGTACTTTGACTAAGTTGCTATAAAAGTGGTGCATAGAGACCATCCCAAACAACTTTGGCTAAAATGTACAACTATTGTGGAGGGTTAAGATTAACCTAAGAGAACCAAGGGTTATAATCATTCCACCAAGAAAGCTTGTTCAAGCTTCATCCATATAAATAAATAGATTGGCAAAGCAAGAAACAATAAAAGCTTAGATAAAAAGAGAAAATGCCAAGAGAGATTGAGGGAAAAGAGAGTTTGATTTTATAGAAGTGAGCCAGAAGGTGAAAGAGGAGAAAATAGAAGAAGAAGGGAAATAAAAGAGAGAAAAGAACCCAAAGCCATATTAAAAAAAAAACAAAGAGAAAAAAGAGTTTCGGGATGAAAATGAAATTGATATAAGCTAGAAAGTTGAAGGAAATGAAAGAAGACAAAGAAAGAAAGACAAAGAAATAAGAAAATAAGAAGGAAAAGGAAAAAACCAAAGAGAGAAAGAAACTCGAAGTAGAGAGAGAAAGTCACCTAAAAACCACATTATCACTGGCACATCACTATATTTGCCACTAGTGACCACCACGACACTTCCTTCCTTGTCTGAAACCAATGTAGCCATAAACAATCCATCTCTTCTTTAGTCTTAACACATACAAAAATACATAAGAGAATTCATGGATGACAACATTATCTAATTTCAAATATGTTTCAAATGAAATTGATAAAATTACTTAGCTTATGATGAAATTCAGAAATGTATGAGTCTTTATTAAAATAAAAATAATAGTAATAAACTAGTTTTGTTGCCCTCACTCCACTGTGGGTATGGATTTGAGGTGTTAGTAATGTCGTTACAAGCTTCTTCTTCTTCTTCTTCTTTTTGCAAATATCAGTAACCGATATAAATTAGGAGCTCTAAAAATGAAAAAAACAAATTGGAAAAATGAAGTTACCACCTAGTAATTAAAGGAAACTAGAAATCCTAAAACATATATTGGTTCTAGAGATTCATGTAAAGGGTTATTGATACCTTTACCGTATTCTTTCAAGTGAAATGTTATCTCTACTATGTGTTTTCTTCTAAATTCATTTTCATGCCATCAGATATCCTAAATATTTTCTAAGCTTATTTGCAATTTATTTATAATTATTTGTGAAAAACATCGATGTCGATCCCTGGAAATGGAAGACTCGTTGACTTGACAATTCATAAAAAAATCGATGCTCGTCCCTAAAGATAACAAACTCATCGACTAGGTCATTTACAAAAAAAAAACTAATGTCTATCCCTAAAAATAGAAGACTCGTCAATTAGACCATTCACGAGAAATATGATGTCCGTTCTTAAAGATAGAAGACCCTTTGATTATCTCAAGTCAAACAAAAATTTCAAAAAGATCAAAAGATGAAACTACCATCATATACAAAAATTTCAAAAAGATCAAAAGATGAAACTACCATCATATATAATATATTAGAAGTGACATGGCACACTTACTTTCTCTTATCCCATTTTGCCTCACCTAAAAATCACAATATCTAATAGAAATATGAAACCTAAAAACTATATATTGTTTAATCATTTTTTTTCTCATAGATCACAATCTCTCACCTATTGCATTTGTTTATTATTTATTAAAAACTCTAATCTATTTCTACATCAGATCTTGGTTTCCAAATTCTACAATCCACTTTCTATATGTTCTTCTTTATTTTTTTCTTTTCTTTTCTTTTTTGTTTTTTCTCCTTATATCTTTTTAATGATTTTAGATTTAGGCTTCCTTGTCTTTAAATTATATTGTTTGGTAACTAACTTAGGCTTTCTTTTTCTTTTTGGTTCATGGTACGAGCTAGAATTTTTTATTTTACATGTATTTTATTTTCTCTTAAATTCACTACAAGAATGAACCCATTTGACTAAAAGCAGAAAAAAGGATGTTCTTGAATTCAAATTGATTTAATTGCATTCAATTTCCTTTTTAATAACATAAAAAATTATAAAACCAAAGAAACTAGTTGATGGTGAGGTAATTTATTTTGCTTATATTCCTACCATTTAGACATTTTCGTATGACTTAAAATTTGAGTTTCTGCCACCTCTATTTTGTTTTGGCCGTGTTTGTTTTGAGTAGAAACTTGTATCAACTAAAGTCTCAACCATGTTCATTGGAACACAGACAAATGTTTTGAGTGGAAGAACATTTTATACCTAACTAAAAAGGTAAAGATTGCCAAATTTAAAAAAACAATATCCAACACACAAGCTATTTAGGTTTTTCCCCGACTTCTTCATTTTGAATCGACCACTTGAAATATGCAAAATGTGATAGGTTGTTGGATGCATATAAATTGTTTGATGAAATGCCTGAAAGAGATTTCATGCCTAAAAATAAACGAGTTTTAGGGAGATTATAGATGACATTATTGTAATTATAAATTATGGATGTCAATTTTATTATTTTGAAACTCAAGGGCTTTTTAGTCATTAAAATAAATAAAATGACAAACTTGTAAATATTTGGATATTTTATCTATTTTTTTGACACGTGAGGTTGATAATATAAATTATTATTTAACATGTAAACCCCAAGATGATGAGAATTAACAAGTGACATTGTTTGTGCTGATTTAGTCAATTACAAGGTGAGGGGCTAATAGGATTAAAGAAGCACTTAATAAGCTTATTCATGATATTTAGACCAAGACAGGTTTCAAGACTACAAAAAAAAAAAAAATTATTTCCCTAACATTTGTTGTTCTCCTACAAAGACAAGGATTCCTAATTTGGGTTAGACAATAGAGGTGGCAACATGGAGTTTCTTATTTGTTAAGGATTCAAACAGTAGTATAAGATTAATTACTTTGCAAGTTTCTCATGCTGGCAAAAGGACAACATGTAGGCAATATAGAGATAATTAATTTAGCAAGTTTTTTCCTACATTAATTAACTCTACATAGTTAGGAAGTTTTGGGTTCCTACATTAATTAATTATATAGAGTCGACAAGTTTTGGATTCCTAATAATCCAAGTACACCAAGGCAACAATTATCTAATTCTATAGAGTTAAAGTGTTGGTTAAGAATTTTGAAGGGGTATAAAGTTCAACTATCTTATTATGCAATGCAAATTATTTTAGCAAAGACTTTTTATGGACATACAAAAATTTGTTTAATTATTTTAGTTTTAAGTCTTTGTTATTCATTTGGTTCAAGCACTTTAGGCTTAGATGTACCTACTCCAATTGAAGAGTTTGTTATTGCCCGTTTAAGAATGGCAATGGTCTTTTCGGCAGCTTCCAATTGCTTACTCGATTTTGCTGCAAGAAAAATGTACAAACTCTCAGCCCTTTCGGTGTTTTCCATAGCTTCCTTCAAGCGATTAATGATAGAGCGTTCTTCACCTTCTTTCTCATGCCCTATCAAAGTCTCAAGTCGCATCAATTGTTCCCGAATAGCTTTCATAACTTCGGGCTGCACGATCCTAGAATCAACCATGCTCTCATACCAATTATCACAAGGTTAAATTTTTTGCCCTAAAATTCAGCCCTGTATGGCAGTCTAGTCCCGACTAGACTAAGCCTTGCCTCCCCTTTTCACTCATGTTTACCTTCAACTATGTGTTTTGCTCACCCAAATAGGTTCCCATAATTTTCTTGTCGTAAGCAAATAACATACACAAGTAAATGAACTCAAAGCACATCGAGAATACAAGAAGATCTCTCAACCTTTATTAATCTCATCAATAAAGGATTACACAATATAAGTGTGTGTATGTGTGTATGTTATGCACAATGATTGTATACCACACAGCTAAAGCTTTGCAATCTATTTATAAACAAAGATATATGAGTTGCAAGGCACAACCATGATCCCTATTGTCTAGGACATAGTAGGGCACTTTCTTTCCTATGTTCTTCATGAACTTAGTGACCTATTTTTCAGCAAGTAGTGGGCAGTTCCTCCCTCATGATCTTAGTAACTTGTAGGGAAACGAAGTTCTGCCCCATGATCTATATGTCCATAATTGCTACCACTAACCCACGATCTGCATGTCCACCTGGCAATCTCAACCACTAGTTTTTGTTGTGTCTGCTGCATTTGCTTAGAAGGTCCATGATCCAAGCCCCATGTCCATGTTAAATCAAGAGCTCAATGACTCGTACAAACCGTTGCACGCTACTTGCCAAATTCATCATTGCCTATACAAGGTTGTCGCTGTCTATCGCTGTCGAATTCTAGGCATTGTGCATTCATTGGCGCATCCTCGCACCTAGAGCTCTAACAAACCACCCCCACCAAAAGATTTTGACGTTCTTGTCGGAATAGAAGTGATCTTTAAATTGCCATAAATTTGTATCCTTCTCCCACAAAACCTCTATGTTTTTCTCCCATTTCACTAAAAACTCAGTTCGTTGATTCTTCTTATGTTGGCTGAGTTGACGATGATCCATGATCTTGACGATACCATTGTCAAACTATTTATGAATCTTAGAAAGAACTCTTTATGACTTACTTCATTTTGGATCCTCTTGGTCTTTATGAAAAGGTCGCAAGTAACTTACGTGAAAAGTAGAATGAAGCTTTAGCCGTTCGGGCAGCTTCAATAGCCCCCACCATTTCTATGATCTCAAAAGGTTCATCGTATCTCAGCACCAACCCTTCATGCTTTGTCTTCCCCATAATTTTCTTCTAGATTTATGGAGTTAACTTGAGCAACACCTTGTCGTCCTTACTGAATTCCAACAATCTTCGCTTTTGATTAACATATTTCAACATCCTTTTTCTTGCTTTACACAAGCTATCTTGGGATTCCTCAAACAACTCTTGCTGCTCCATCGCAAACCTATACACCAATGGGCTTTTCCCACCAGATTTCTACACTGCAATCTTGACAGGAGTGTGGGGTTGTGCTCCCAAAACCAACTCAAACAGACTCGCTTCTATTACCGAGGATTTTTAAAGATTGTAACAAAACTACGCACTATCCAGCAACTCCAACAAGTTTCGTTGCATCGTTATCACGTAGTGTCTCAAATATTCCTCCAATATAGCATTTATCCTTTGTGTCTGCCCATCGGTTTGTAGATGATTGACATTGGAAAACTTCATCCTTGTCCCTATTATGTTGAACAATGTTGTCTAGAATCTGCCCGTGAATTGCACAACACGTCACTTACAATGTCAAAAGGTACTCCAAAATACTTCACCATGTTTTGGTAGAATAACTCAGCGATCACTTTAGCTGTACACACCGCTAGGGTAGCCACAAACACTGCATACTTGATTAATCTGTCTACGACAACCATGAAAGTATTCATGCCATCCACCTTTGGAAACTCAACAATGAAGTCCATCGAAACAAATACCCAAGGCTTGTCTGGAATCAGTAGCGACTATAACAAGCCTTCCTCCTGCTACCGTAAGGTCTTGTCTTGCTGGCACACTAGACAAGTCTTGACATAAAGTTCTACGTCGTCGTCCATCTTTAACCAATAATAAGTTTAAGATAAAAAAAAAAAACACAACCATCCTTTCTTTACCTGGATGTCCAGCCTACTGCGGGTCATGTGTCTCTGTCATTAAATATTTCTGCAACTCTCCCTTTGGCATAAAGATTTGACCCCCCTTCGCATTGAGTAGGTCTTGTTCTAGCCAATACCTTTGTATTGTCCCTTTTCATACAAGATCAACTAGCTTTTTGTATGATGTATCTTCCCTAGTAGCTTGACGAAGTCGACCCAGCATGTCTAACTCCACCTGAACAATAGCAATGACAATAACAATTACCACATGTTTGTTAAGTGCATCTGCAACCTGATTATGCCTCCCTATTTTTGTGATCCCATACAAAGTCATACTCAGCCAAGAATTCTTATCGCTGCGACAATTTCTTTTATGTCCTGAAGAAGGTGTTAGTAATGTTGTCGGTCTTGACAACAAATCTTGGCCCCAACAGATATATTCTTCATGTGCCAAAACAGTGCACCACTATAGTTTTTTTTTCTCGTGGGTCGAGTATTTCTGTTCAGCATCATTTAACTTGCGACTCTCGAAAGCAATCAGATGTCCCTTTTGTTCGAGCACAACCGCAATGGCCCTATCCAAAGCATCAGTATGTACTTCGAATGGCTTCTCGAAATCAGGCAGCCCCAAGACTATAGCTGACGCTACCGCTATCTTTAGCTTCTCAAAAGCTTGTTAGCAGTCAACAGACCATTCCCATCTCTGATTCTTCTTTAGAAGATCTGATAGAGGAGTTGTTTTCTTGCTATAGCCCTCAATGAATTGTCTGTAGTAGTTCGCAAGCCGTAAAAATAATCTCAACTCCGGGACTGTCTTCAGTGCTGACCATTCAACGATGGCTTGAATCTTCCGTAGATCCATCTTTATCTGTCCCTCCCTAATTAAGTGAGCTAAGAACATAATCTGAGTTTTTGCAAACTCATATTTTTCTATCTTCACATACAATTCATATTCCCTCAATCTACTTAGAACTTTAGAAAGATAAATTACATGATCTTCTATGCCTCTACTATAGATCACAATGTCATCTAAGCAGACTACAATAAAGTTGTCCAAGAAATCATATAAAACATTATTCATCAGATTACAAAATATTACTGGAGCATTTGTTAGGCCGAATGGCATAACTAGAAACTTGTATGAGCTATACCTCGTCACACAAGAAGTCTTATGCTCGTCACCCTCAGCAACCCGCATTTGCTAGTATCCTAATCGCAAGTCTAATTTTGTAAAGATAGAGGCTCTACACGATTTGTCCATCAAATCCTGAATAAAAGGAACTAGATATTTATTTTTGATGGTTACCTTGTTAAGTGTTTGGTAGTCCACACACATGCGAAGGCTCTCATCTGCCTTCTTTTGAAATAAGACCGGAGCATTATATGGAGCCTTGGAAGAATGGATAAACCTCGTGTCAATTAGTTCTTTCAATTGCTTCCTTAATTCTACCAATTCCATTAGCGACATTCGATAAGGGGCTTGAGATTGTGGCTTTGTTCCCGACACCAACTCAATCTAATGGTCTATGGCCCTACTAGGCAGGAGTTTTTTCGGTAACTGAGGCGGCATCACATCCTCAAATTGCTTCAGCAAACTAGCAATTTTGTTTGGCATCTCCTCATAGTAGTTTGTTTTCTTGTCTACTACTGTCGCAAGAAACACTTCTCCACCTTTTTGTAATGCTTTCTCAATAGCAATGGCCGAGATCAAGCCTTTTCCACCCCTAATGACATTCATCGTTGCGACATTGCAACATGGGACAAAACATGGGTATCCCTCACTTGTAATCATAACTCCATTGAGATACGACATCAAAACAATCTTAGATTTTCTCAAGAAATGAAGACCAAGAATAATAGCGTAGTCATCAAGATTTACAACCAACACGTCTTGCTTACCTCTCCACTGATCCAGCGTTATTGGCACATCATAAGACATTCTTGCAATTCTCTATGCATTCGAGTTTACTGCCTTCATTGATGTATGGCTATCACTCAGCCGCAAACCAAGTTCCTTCACCAATCGATCAACTATAAATGTGTGAGTTGTACCTGAATCCAGCATAACGCTAACATCTTTGCCATTTATCCCAATTCTCACATACATCAGATTATCCGCAAACCCTGATTTCCCTTTTCGCGATGCATCAATCCTTGCCAAGTCTTGATAAACAAGGCTGGTTTCGGCAGTCGCATCCCCTTATTCAGCTATCAAACAGTTTAACAAACGCATAGGATTGACATGCATAACTACCCCCTCATCCTCATTGCTATCTCCAACCCGAATAGCATTCAACTTTTCCCTCTTCGGACATTTCCTTGTAAAATGAGGACCATCACAAATGAAGCAAGTAAAGTTCGGTTTAGTACCTTTACCTTGTGCACCATTAACTTAACCTTGCCCTTATCCGCGACAGCCTTCGATGCACCCCCACCAAACTTCTTCTTCTCCTCCTCCTCCTTGTCTTTTACCCTAGACTTGAAGGAGGTTGATGTATAACCCTCTCTAGTAGTTGATTTAAAATCAACCAAACTATCCGCAGCAGTAATAGCGGAGGACAGATCTTTTATGTTATGTTGTCTTAGTTCTGCTTACGGCCAAGGTTGAAGTCTAGACATGAAGTTGAATAACCTGTCATTTCAGACATATTTTCTATGTCGAGAATCAAAGAACTAAAAGATTTAACATACTCACGAACTGACCTTTCATGTTTAAGCTTTTTCAATTCCTCCCGCGCAAATCCAGGATGTGTTGTTTGAAAGGAATTGTTATTTCAGCTCTTGCTTAAAACGATCCCACATTTCAATTTTCAAACATCCAACACTTAAGTCCTCTTTGGTTCTCGTCCTTCACCAAAGCTTAGCATCACTTGTGAAATACATCATGATGAGATCAACTTGTTCAGCCACGCCGATCTTTACAACACTAAAGTATTGCTCCATGTCCTACAAGAAATTTTTAAGTTCCTTTGAAATTATTGCCCCATCGAAAGACTTTAGTTTAGGCACTTTAGGATTATATGTACTTACCCCAATTAAAGTGTTTGTTATTGCCCGTTTCAGAATGGAAATGGTCTCTTCGACAGCTTCTAATCGCTCACTCAATTCTGCTTCAACAGAAATGTACAAACTCTCTGCCCTTCCAGCGTTTTCCATAGCTTCCTTCAAACAATCAATGATAAAGCATTCTTCGCCTTCTTCCTCATGCCCTATCAAAGTCTCAAGACGCATCAATCATTCCCGGATAGCTTCCATGACTTTGAGCTGGATGATCCTAGAATCAACCACGCTATGATACCAATTGTCACAGGGTTAAATTTTTTGCCCCAAAATTCAACCCTATGCGGCAGTCTAGTCCCGACTAGACTAAGTCTTGCCTCCTCTTTTCACTCATGTTTGCCTACAAATATGTGTTTTGCTCACCTAATAAGGTTCCTATAATTTCCTTGTCATAAGCAAATAACATACACAAGTAAATGAACTCAAAGCACACTAAGAATATAAGAATATATCTCAACCTTTATTAATCTCGTCAATAAAGGATTACATAATATAAGTGTGTGTGTGTGTGTGTGTGTGTGTGTGTGTTATGCACAATGATTGGATGCTACACAGCCAAGGCTTTACAGCCTATTTATAAACAAAGATATGTAAGTTGCAAGGCATAACTATGATCCCTATTTTTCAAGATATAGCGGGGCACTTTCTCTCTCATGTTCTTCATGAACTTAATGGCCTATTTTCCAGCAAGTAGTGGGCAGTTCCTCCCCCATGATCCCATGATCTTAGTAGCTTGTAGAGCAACCCAGTTCTGCCCCATGTTCTGCCCCCATGTTCTCATGATCTGGATGTCCATAACTGCCACCACTAACCCACGATCTGCATGTCCACCTAGCAATCCCAACTGCTAGTTTCTGTTTTGTCTGTTGTGTTTGCTTATAAGGTCCATGATCCAAGCCCCATGTCCATGCCAAGTCAAGAGCTCAATAACTCGCACAAACCATTGCACATTGCTTGACAAATTCATCGATGCCTATGCAAGGCTGCCGATGTCCATCGTTGTTGAATTCTAGGCAATTTCACTGATATTTTAACTTTCTTAGGTTGGTTTTATCTTATTTATGGATCCAAGGGTTTTTACCATTTGGGTTCGAATTACTTGGTATCAGAGCCAAACTTTAAAATTAGGTTTTATCTATCCATTTATTTTTAAATTCTTATGTTGTTTTATTTTCAATTTTTGAATTGTGGCAACTAGTGTGTGTGTGTGTGTTCTATCAAATTTGCATTCTATCAAATCTATATATTTAAGAAAAAAATTGAAATCACAAGTTTTTGTTATTGTCGCAAAATCAAAACTTATAATTCTTGAATTCGGTACTTAAGAAAAATCACAACTTAGATTTACTAAATTGGTTGTTTTTATTAGTGGGTGTTTTTTATTTAAATCTTGATTTCAGGTTTCATATTAGTTTTGATTTCATTTTGAGTATGATCAGTGGGTAATTGCAATTCCAATTGTTTGAGTCTACACTTAATTTTTGGGTTTTATTAAGTTATTCTTGGATTTTGTTTTCATTTTGTTCTTTCATTTTCATTTTCATTTTCATTTTCACATTCATTTTTATTTTTTATTTCATATTCATTTCTTAATACACTTTCATTTTTGTTTCCTTCATTCTTGACTATCTTGTTCTTAAATTCTAATTGTTGCAAGTTACTAAACTTAAATTTTCTATTATTGTGATTAGTTTTCCTAAAGAATTGAAAAGGAAAGCACGAGGGGAAAAAGGCATAAGGTGAGACTATTATCATGAAAAACAAAAATATGAGTGAAACACGAAAGGAGTGACTTATTATTGAGTGAAACACGAAGGGAGTGTGTTAGAATATTTTTATTACTAACATAAAATCTCAAATTTGCCGATGTATTTCAAAGAAGAGGAATCACTTAAGAAGGAGAAGGAGAACATGTTCTTTTTATTATGAGCCATGTAATAACAATTTAAGAGGATAAATGTGATGTTTGGTAAAGTGCACAACCAATAGGAAGACATGAGGCCATGATTACAAGTTTGTGAAAGGGGTCATCTCAAAGGGTTCCTAATGTCAGAAGACTAGAAATATGTGCTACTACACCAAAGTTGGTTGATGAGAATAAAGATGCAGAAGTCAAAGACTTTGATTATGTATCATTCATCTAAGGTGAAAGATTTTGGCAACATAAAAATCATGATGATAAAGGATTTTGACAATTTGGAAATTTTAGCCATAGATGAGTAGGAAAATATATGGGGTTGCGTGATGTCTTGGACAAAACTTTAAAATGTATTAAGAAGCAAATTCTAAAATTTTAGGAGAGGAATGATCCCGAAGCATATTTAGAATAAGAGAAGAAAGCGGAGTTGATCTTCGATTATCATAACTAATCAAAAGAGAAAAATATAAAACTTGTTGTAGTTGAATTTACTAATTATGTTATAATTTGGTGGGATTAACTTATTTTGAGTAGGAAAAGAAATTATGAATAGCCTACTGACAAAAGGGATAAGATAAAGGCAATCATGAAAAAGAGATTTATGTTAGAACATAATTATTTGGATTTATATGATAAGTTACAAAGTCTAACTCAGGTTTCTAAAAGTGTAGAGGACTACCATAAGAATATGGAAGTAACTATAATTCTGTAAAATGTAGAGGAGGATCAAGAAGCTACTTTGACTAAGTTTATGAATGGTTTGAACAATGGGATAATGAATGTGATTGAGTTAGAAAATATTATGCATTTGGCTATAAAGGTGGAATGACAACTTAAGAGGAATGTCAATACATGGCAAGTTTAGAATGTTGGTTCCTTTTCGACATGGAGACTGAATTATAGGAAAGAGAGGGCTTCCAAAACAAAGTCAAATATAGGAGCTAAAACTAACCCACCTAAAAGAAAAAAAGAAAAGAGAAGAAGTCTTCATTGATATTAGAGATACATTTGATACTTAAACAACTAATAATCATGATAATAAGTATTTTTTATGTATGGAAATATGTCATATAATGTTTTAAAGTGATAGCAATGATGAAGAGATGCCACCACTTGAGTATGCTAGTGATGGAAATACAAAATATTTGGTTAAGGGTGAATCACTTGTGATTAGGCAAGCATTAAATGTGCAGATTAAAAGGATGATTTAAAGCAATAAAAGGAAAATATATTCCATAAAAGGAGAATATATTCCTTAAAAGATATCACATCAGTAATAAGATAAGTAGTATGATTATAGATGATGCAAGTTATGCTAATGTTGTTAATACTACACTTGTTAGGAAGTTGAATTTGAATATAACAAAGCATCATCAACCTTATAGACTTTAGTGGTTAAATGAATATGGTGATGTGAAGGTTAATAAATAGTTTTTGTTTTTGTTTTTGATTGGGAGATATAGTGATGAAGTCTTGTGTGATGTAGTTTCTATGTATATTAGTCATTTATTATTAGAGGGGTTGCGATAGTTTGATAAGAAGGTTGAAAATGATGGGTTTAGAAATAAATATTCTTTTGTAAAAGATGGAAAATTTATCACTGTTGTATCATTGTCACCAAAATAGGTTTATGAGGACCAATTGAAATTGAAAAGAGGAAGTGAGGCTGGGGGAGTGAAAATTCAAAGAATGTCGTGAGTTTTTAGAAGAGAAAGAAGTCAAATTTGACCAAGAGAGAAAAGAATAGAGAGTTGGTTGAGAGTTGAGAAAGAAAGAGAGAAGGGAAATAAGAACTGAGAAAAGAGAGTTTAAGGGAAAAACAAAAAAGCATAAAAGTTGTTATGCAAAAAAAGAGTGTTATTAATAATTTATTTATACTAAGAATCATATACAAATTTGTGTTGTTTTCTCTTTGTTTCAGGATTATGAGGATGTATTGCACATTCATGGTGTTTCTAATGGTAAAGTATATGTTTTGGCTAGTTTTGATATTTTTATGAATGGTTTGCCAAATATTTTTGTACATTATTCACCACTTACTAAAATTATTAAGAAAATTATTGGTCTTATAACTATATATTTAAAGCTAATAAAGGTTATAGATGTGTTATATTTGAACTAGGTGATTTGGTTTTGGTGTATATAAGGAAGGAAAGATTTCCAACTCATAAGAGATTTAAGTTGCAACCTAAAGAAGATGGTCAATTCCAAGTTTCTAAATGAATCAATGACAGTGCATATAAAATGGATCTTCCAAGTGAGTATAGTATTAGTGCTACTTTTAATATTTATAATCTTTTTCTATTTGATGTAGGTAATGATTTAAGGTCAAATATTTTTTATGAGAAAGGAAACAATCAGAATTAAAAGGAAACATTGCATGTAACGATTAGGCCAATTACAAGGTCAAAGGTCAAGAGGATTAAATAAGCACTTAATAGGTTTATTCAAGATATTTGAGCTAAATCAAGTTTGAAGATTACAATAAAGGTTATTTGTTTCCATAAGGTTTGTGGTTCTCTTACAAAGACAAGGATTCTTTATTTGGGCTGCATAATAGAGACTACAACATAGAATTCTTTATTTGTTAAATATTCAACTAGCAATTTGAGATTAATTAATTGGCAAGGTTCTCATGCAGGGAAAGGACAACATATAAGCAATATAAGGAGAATTAATTTCATAGTCAACAAGTTTTGGATTTTTAATAGCCCAAGTATATCAAGGCAACAACTATTTAATTCTATAGAGTCAAAGTTGGTTAAGACTTTTCAAATGGTACAAACTTCAGCTATCTTATGTAAGGGAGATTATTTAGGCTAATTGTTTTTTATTTAGGCCAATGTTTTTATGGACATACGATAGTTTGTTTAATTATTTTAATTTTAAGTATTTGTTATTTATTTTAGAAGCCTAAAGTTATTTTTTTAAATTGGGTTTTAATGTCATCTAATTAGTCTATTAGGGTTTGTTTATTTTGTAAACTATAAATAACTTGTTTGAAGGGTTAAACAAAAAAAGATTTGGATTATTTTCAGAATAATATTTTGTATGTGGCGAGGTCGCTCATACTCTTGGTTTGTCATTAAACGCTTCAAAACTAATCAAAGATTAACTATCTTTGTGGCATTCATATTCATATTTATACTTCTAGTTCTTGATTATCTATAATCAACGGGTTAGAAGGTCATTCATTCAATAACTTCAATTCTTCGGTTCAAAGTAATAATTGCGTTGAGTTTTTATCTTCAATTTGATTTTATCTTTCTTGGTTGTTTTTATCTTGTTTGTTGGTTTAAGGGTTCTTACCCTTCAGGTTCACATCATAAGACGTAAAGTGTAATTTCTCCAAGTACAGCAGGAAAGTAAAAACATAATCAAACTATAAGATGTTTTTTTAATTATCCAAATAAAATATAAAATTCATGAATAAATAGTAACTCATTTCAAAAAATGAATTTTTACACACTTGAATACATAAAAACACGATATAATAATTTTACACACTTGGTATTTTCTCTCTCTAGCTTTGGTTTCTTTATTTCTTTCTTTTCCCCTTTATTTAGAGGTAAGGATGAAGCTTCTTACTTTGATTATGGCCATTGATTTTCTTAGGTCAATCTTAACCATCCATAACAGTTGTACCCTTTTGACAAAGTATGCTTGAGTTGGGATTTTTGCACTAGTTTTTCAATGAATTTAAAGGGTTAGAGCATGTGTTTTTTGGTTGAACATGAAGTACATATACAGTGGAGGAGATGACTTGTTTTTTGGCCTTTTTCAATGGTGTGGGAGAGAGAAATGAGTGCCTAAAGTCAGTCAAAAAACCTGAAGAAAAGTTGCAGATCGTGCTAGAGAAGAAAATGTTTTTTTACCATACACCAAAACAACATCGTTTCGATTCGTTGGCCTTATTTTCAAAACGATGTCGTTTTGATTAAAAGGGAAGTTTTTGTTTTTTCAACAGGGCCCTCCAAGTTTTCTGTCTTTTCCATTTAGATCCTTGACTTTTTATTTTATTTTTATTTTCATCTAATTTTGACCTTTTTCTCAATATTTCTTTCAATTTATTCCTTAATTGATTAAAAAAAGATCCCTCAATATTAGCACATTTTCCAATTCAGTCATTGGCTTTCTAATTTTCAAATTTTAGCTAATTTCAACCCTTTTCTTTTAATTTGTTTTCCTAAAAAAATAGCCTTTCAATTTTGACATCTTTTTCATTTCGGTTATTGGCTTTTAAAATTCTGATTTCTAGTAAATTTCACTCATTTCCTCTCAGTTTCATCATAATTTCATCCCCTAATTGCATTTTTCTTATCCCTTAACCTTCATTTGTCTTTCAATTTGGTCCTTAGCTTTCTAATTTTTTTATTTTTAGCCAATTTCAGCCTTTTTGTCTCAATTTCTTCACATTTTATTGTCCTTTAACTTCCCTATTTCTTTTAATTTGGTCCTTAGCTTTCCAATCTTTAATTTTTCACAAATTTCAATCATTTTTCTTTTATTTGTTTTCTTAATTTCACCCCTGAATGCATTAAAAATGCCCCCCCTTCTATGTCTTTTCCAATATAGTTTTTAACTTTCTAATTTTCAATTATCTTACCAATTTCAACCCTTTTCTCAATTTTTCTTCACATTTAACCCCCTAATTGCTTATTTTATTCTCAATTGTTTTCTTTTTTTTCTACCTCTCCTTTCTGTTTTTTTTATTATTATTATTTTATTTCTTTTTCAATTGCATATTTTATAAGTAACAATTTTTGGGAAATTTTGACTAGGAAACTTTTTTTTCTTTGATAATTTTTTTTTGAATTTTTTTAGGGGGTAAGAATTGAGTTATGACAATAAAACACTAGTTGTAATCTCATAACATACAAAGATAAACTGGTTAAAACCTGATTTGAATATAAACAAATCTAGGAGAGTAAAATTACACGTGGCGTTGTTTTCGTGAGCTTAAAAAAAAAGGATAGGCCATGGGGAACTCTTCTTCAATATCATTAAACTCGACCTAACGAGTCAACTTTGAAATATTTTGACTCGATTTTTTTACATAGCCTGAGAAACTTTGAATCACCCCGATCAACCCGGGTTTAACACAGAAATCACGACTTGGGTCATGTGCACGATAACAATGCACTAACCAGGTCTGTCAACTATCGTTTTTCTTTTCCCTGCCCTTATTCTCTCCCCGGTTGGCCTGCATTAGGTCTGGGTTGGATGAAATTCCATCATAAATTGAAAAGTTATTAGATAATTAGGAATTAAATTGAAAAAAGGACTTAAAATGTGATGAGATGCATTTGAATAATATTCCATCATCTAGCTACCAGTCCACTGTACACGGAAAAGCCATGTTGAAGATCCATAGTTGGCCCAAGTGCAATCTCTAGTCAGTAATCGAGCTTCAAATGCCCTGTGAACTTCGATGGGTTGGCTGCCCAAGCAAGAGATCAAAGCATACCGAAGCCTTTTGCTCTTTCACAGCGCACGGGCCTTCAAAATCAACCAACAAATTAGTAAGCAGATTATTTTGCCTTCACAATTTGAATCTTCTAATTCTAGCCAGAGTCTATGGAGAGGGAAAATATAAAAGCACTCTCTTCAGCACGCGACAAACAGATAAGATTTCACTAGGAAGGTTTTCTTTTTCTAACTACAGTTGACGTGCTGATTTACTACTTGTTACTAATGACCAATAATCATCGAATCAAATCAAATCATGATTACCATTTACCAATACAATTTATTTGGCAACCTCTCCATTCAACGTGTGACAAGGCCTCGACTCTAATTAAAAGAAGCTAAAACCTATTTCAAATACACGGGAGCTCCACACTTAAGAAATATCCTTTACTTGAATAATGTAATATGATGTTTTTGCTTTTTCATCTAAAAAAAGATAACATTAATCTTTAAGGGCATTCAAGTCTTTTTAGATGTCCCAATTTTCATTATAAAATTGATCGGGCATAAATAAGTCTTTTTCCATTATAATTGCACAGTGAAAAGACCAAAATATTCTTGAAAACAAAAAATTTAAACCTACCGTCAAAGGGCATTTTCGTATTTTTATAATGATTTTTTTGTTATTATAATGTCAGCCTAGGCATTTGGTATTTTACCAAATATAAAAAATAATAAATAATTAAAATGCATAGTGAAATGACAAAAATACCCTTAAAAACAAAAAATTTAAACCTGGAGTTAAAGGGCTTTTTTTTTTTGTCTTTTTATAATGTTTGTCTTTATAAAGTAAGATCAGGGACAATTTGGTATTTGGCTAAAAAAAAACCAAGAAAAGGCATGTGTGACGCATCTAGAGGCACCGACGCACTTTGAACGGCGCGTGCGACACCTCTTGCCTTCCAAAAATACCTTTTTGTAGTGTTGTTGGAAGCGTCATCTTGTCCTCTTCCCTATGAAGAGGTGCATGTTGGAGTTGGTGGTCTAATTTGACCTTTTTTTTCCTTTTTGTCTCTCGCCTAGCTCAAAAATTATAGCTTGACTTTTTTCGTTGTTGATATTTCAACTTCAGTCTTTATTTTTTTATTTCTAATTTTTTTTCTTTGCTCTTTTGTAGAAGTTTGATTTATTTTTAATTTCATCATTCAATCCCAATTTATCAAATATTATATTATCTTTTTTGGTCTTTATTCTTTTAATTTTTATTTTTTTCCCTTGGCCCTTTTGTGAAAGTTTTATTGGTTTTAATTTCATCTTTCAATCCAAATTGATAGTATTGTTTTTTAATTTGGTCCTCAATGTTTTTATTTCTTTTTATTTCTTGGCTCTTTTGTAAAAGTTATTATTCTATTCAATTTCACCCTTCAAGAAAAAAAATTATTTTTATTTTTTATGTCAATCTTAATTCTCATTCTTTTGATTTTTTATGGTTCCTTTTGCTAAATTGAAATTTATTTTTTATTTCACATTTCAATCAAATATAAAAGTTATTTTGTATTTTAATTTTAACCCTTATTTTTTAAATTGTTATTTTTAAATTCTTTTGTATATTTGAATTTCTTTTTTCAATTTTATTCTTCAATATTTGATTGATCAAGGATTGAAATTTATGGTTTTTCTAAATATGATGCTTCAGGTCTAGTGATCTGGGTCATGAATTTGAATAGTTAACACGATTTGTTTAAGGCTTTAATTATAATTCTCTTTATTTTTTTTATTGAGTTATTTCAATTTCATGATCAGGGTCATGAGTTTGATGAGATATCATTAGTTGACCCAACCTTGATTATTGAGGTTACATGTTTGTCATGATAACTCGGGTCAACCAGGATTGTTTTTTTATATCTTTTTTTACCCCATTTTATTCTTTTGTATTTAATGGGCTGTGAATTGATATACATCATTTGTCTCCTTTTAAAAAATATATTTTTTCTTCAAGTTATTCTAATCACTTTTATTTTTAAATTTGATCCATTTACTATCGTTTTTTATTTTTTGTATAATTAAAATAAACTCAATTTATTCAATCCAATCATATCTATAATCTAAGTGGCACATTTTCTTTTTTCTTTTTAAAACACGCTTAAAACAATTGAATATTATTTTTTGTACAAAAAAATAATCTAGCGTTGTGGCACAACTAAGACACCAAGGCTAGTCATAGTTAATTCCTAGGACTAGTTATTCTTTTAATTTTTTTTCTACTACATTGAACACAAAATCTAAGCTTAAAGAAACCTGAACCCTTTAAGATGATCAAACCCATTGTTTTATTCATGCATTGCAAAGAAACGATGGTTGAACGAATAAGTAAAGCTCAGGTTAATTAGATGGAAAGAAATGAAATTTTCATGGGTACTCTGGTCTAGTGTAAAAAGTATGTTTTTACACTAGAAAAGATAAACCTAGTTTCAATCTGGGATGTCAGAGTGATACAATTAATCTAAAAGAGAGGACGGACTGTTACTAAATTCGTGAATGGAATTGTGGTTATGAAATCACCCGCATCAATCACATTCCATGAACTGTACTCATCTAGATTTTGTTTTCTTGGTAGATTATTTACAAAAATATTTAAAGAAAGAGTCAAAACGCACAGCTATCATCACCCTCAATCTTAGGCTGAGTTCCATCAAAGTACGTCGACACACCATGTCCCAATAGTAACTTTCATGCTCTCTCTCTCTCTCTCTCTCTCTCTCTCTCTCTCTCTCTCTCTCGTCTTTCGGATCACCACATGACCTTCTTCTTATCTTCCTCATATTACCCAATCTTTTGGCCTCTCAATCTCTCTAGAGAGCTATCTCAAATTGTTTTGAGAATCTCTCGAAACAATCCACAAGAAAAAAAAATAAAGAAACAACAGGAAAGCCAGGAGACAAGACGAACCCAATTATTATTTTTTCCATCTCTTTTGTCTTTTGCTGATCTTTTGTTTCTGGATTGTGGGTCTTTTCTTGTCTCTCTTATTTGATGGGGTCTCCTCTCCTTAAGATAAAAACAGTTTTAGTTCTTTCCTCACATCGTTTCTTCTGACACAACAAAAATCTAAGTCCTTTTGCTCCCATTTTGGATTCTCTTTAATCTTTCTCTTTCTTCCAAGACATAACAAATTCTTACATGTAGTCTTTCTTTTAACGTTTTTGTGTTCACTCTTTATACATTTTTGGTTGATCATAAAGTTGATGTCTTTGGCTATTGGATCTGCATCGAGTTCGAGAAACATGGAGTTTGACGACAATAACAAGATGATAGGAGGAGATAATAGTGGGGTTATGAAGACAAATGATGAGGATCATGATGGAGGAGAGAGGACAGAAAGGCAGATGAGTGAGAGTGAGACTTCTTTGTATGCAACTGATCACGAGGAGGAAGATGATGAGGGCGGAAGTAACAAAATTCAGCTAGGTCCACAGTACACCCTCAAAGAACAACTTGAAAAAGACAAGGTTTTTTCTTGTTTCTTTAATTTTCTTTGCCGCCATTGCATTTAAATTATGGAAATGTATTTGCTAATCCGTTTTTCATATGTTGGTGTGTGGATTTTGGAAGTTCAGGATGATGAGAGCTTGAGGAAATGGAAGGAGCAGCTTCTTGGGAGTGTGGATTTGAACACCATTGGAGGTACTCCCTAGCTGTCACGTATACTTTCTTTTTCCCTATCTAAATTTTGTGAGTTTGTTGGATTCTGTTTTTTTTTTAATTCTTCAAATAAATCTTGGTTTCTATTCGTTTTCATTTTCATAATTATGTGTTCATGCAAAGAATCTTGAAGTCCTTTCCTTGTGTACATGAAAAATTCTTGCACCGTATATTTTGTTAGCTAGTGGTGTAACAGAGAAAATTAATGATTAGGTATCTGCATGTATACACAGGCGATATATAGCTTCTTTTCTAATAATCTCCCCATTGCTTTTAGTAAATCTTGTTTTTCTTTTACTAATTGCAGAAACACTTGAACCAGATGTGAAATTTCTTAGCCTGTCAATCCTCTCTCCTGGCAGACCTGACATTGTACTTTCTATTCCCGAGAACGGGAGGCCCAGAGGCTTATGGTTTACATTGAAAGAAGGCAGTCCCTACAACCTCAAATTCTCCTTCCAAGTCAGCAATAACATTGTATCTGGCCTGAAATACACCAACACTGTCTGGAAAACAGGCCTCAAGGGTAAGCTATCGACATCCTAACTCACGCCAAAACTCGAGTTTCAAACACTTGAATGTTTCCCCTTTATAATGGTTTTTATCAATTCAGTGGACAGCTCAAAAGAAATGCTTGGAACCTATAGTCCTCAGCCAGAGCCTTACACCCATATGAATGCACAAGAGACCACGCCCTCGGGCATTTTTGCTAGAGGATCATATTCGGCAAGGTCAAAGGTTTGTTCAATCCCTCGTCTTTACTTTAAAGTTAAAAAATGTGCCAGAAGCTGTGAAAGAGTAATTCACTGCTACTAGCTAATTTTATGAATGACATTCCCCTTAATTATAATCTTAATTCTGGAATTCATTGTGGAAATGTACTAAAGTTCATGGATTCTTAAAAAGTAAGGTAGCAACTCTCTTAAAGCAAACACAAGTCATTTCTTGCTCGGGTGCTTTACACACTACCCTACCCTATCTTTGAGTTGATATCTTATGTATTTTTTTGTTTTGTTTGTTGGGGAGTATTTTTTTTTAAAAAAATAGATTTTATAAAAAATAAATTTTTAAAAAATAAATTATTTTATAGTATTTTATAATGTCATAAATTGTAAAAAATTTTCTAATATTTGGCTATCCCATAAAAAATGAGTTGTAAAAACACTTATTAATGATTTTATTATATCATATATTTATATATAGTTTATTTTATAAAATATAACTAAACATATAATATAAATATTTTAAATATAATATTATAGACATATTTAATTAAAATTTATTAATATTTTTTTATTTTTAAAACCTTGTTAAATATTTTTTAAAGTAAAATTTATTAATATGTTTAGTTGTATAATGAAAAATAAGATAAAAATCTAATCTTTGAACATTGCAAATAAAATAAGTTAGAAAATAATACATTTTGAGTTATTAACTTTTTTAAAATAGTATTTTTATTTTTATTTTTATAAAATATTTTTTGTGTTTGAAGAATATTGAAAATCAATTTATTTTCTTCGATATCCTAATTTTATAATCTATATGATTTAAAATGTATGATTATAGTATAATATAAAATGTTTGTTAATTTTGTATTAGGTTGTATTTTCTAATAATATTATCTAATTAAATTAAAGTATTACAAACACTAACATATCAAATTAATATATTTTTATATTAACTTATTATTTTCTAATAATATTTGTTTTAAAGTATTTTCATTTCAGTCATCTGTTAATGAACGCCATCAACTAGATGTCCTTGAATTGCAAACTGCTGCAAATTACAACATAGCATCTCCCCTTTGTCCTAACTTTTTTTATTTTTATTTATTTCTTTGAACTTCCTCAGTTTCTTGATGATGATAACAAGTGCTACTTGGAGATCAACTACACCTTCGACATTCGAAAAGAATGGGCTGCTACTTAAATGATCAGCAGCAATTTTCCAACAAGCAATTCACACACCGACCTTAATTAATTAATTTTCTTGACCTTCATTAGCTCCAAGCCTTCTTCCCTCTTCAGCCAATGTTTAATCATCTCTGTGGTCAGTTATCACAATAATATTTTGCTTAAGTTTTTTTACAGAATATTTTAGTATTAAGCTATACGTGTCTTCTTCAATTCTTTTTTCTGGTATTAAACAATGTAGCTGGGACATACTTTCATGTCTCTTTTTTTTTTTTTTGGGTAAATTTGAACTCTGATATGAGTATATTATTAAATGGATACTCATCTCCCTTTACGTTGTTTATTTCTCTCCTACAAGTAGATTGTGTATAGATTTATTACTAATGTATCTTTTGGCTTATAAATATAGGCCATTTCAACATGATTTAGTGAGATCTTTTTGCTTCTCATCATATTTTATTTTCTCTCTAGTTCTTTCTTCTTGCTTTATATCACTTTGTTTTATATAAAAAAAAAATTATATCACATTATCACCACGATAAAACTATATCAATGATGCAATCTTGGCTTTGACATCAAAAGATCCATTAAAAGTGTTCATTACGTATACTTTATAGCCTAAAACAAAGTGGATCCAAAAGAAGTTCGATGAGCATAGTCAAGAGACTTAGGTTAAAAAAGTTCAAATATATTAGTGTAGACCTTTGTCTACTTTTCGAGTCATATTTAAAGCTATAAGAGGAGTTTGGATGTGATTCTAATTGGATTGGAAACTAGACATGTATTTTCAACGATACATGATATGTCCACTAATTTATCCGGACAAGAGAGAATGATGTGTTTAAAGTTGGATCTAGAATCTGCCAGCAAAGTGTAAAAACAAAAAAAAAACATTGTTTCCTTAAGAGTTATGAATTTCATTCACTACAAGGAGTTTTTAATGTTATTGGAAACTTATGTATAGTCTTTGGATTACTTATTTTACAAAGATTTCATATCAAACAAGAAGAATTAATTGGTTAGAAACTACTTCTTATTTTACAAGGCATCTGACTTTTGTTCAGCAAGAATTCTTCAACAATTATTTATCTTAGATATTTTTCACTATCATATGTGATAAAGGGTGAAAATAATTTTTACTGTTATTTTATTTATTTTATTATTTCTAAACCTGATTTTAATTAATTTGGGCTCTATTTAATTGGGTGCATGTCTGATTCATTAGCATTAGGGTTTTTTATTTTTATTTTCAAGAGAATGAATATTCTTTATAAGGATATTAAGACTTGATAATATTATCACTACCAAATTTATTCGGCTTGTGTGAGAGAGATTCTCGTATTGTTTTGTTCTCTAATGAACTAAATCAACTTATCGAAGATTAACTGATTTTATGACGTTTTCCTTACACTTCTCGTTCGTGAATTGAAATTTATAGGGTAGGGGTTCTTAATCCAATAGTGTTGGTGTTTTAGAACATATTTTTATTATGTCACACTCCTATTAGATTTATTTTGACTTTTCAGGATTCATTGTCAATCTTGTTATGAGTTGCATGATCATGTGATCATGAAGTTCACATCAGTTGGTACCAGAGCTAGACATTGAAATTAGGTCATATCTTTCTAAAAATTTTGTTTTCTTTGTGTTCCATGAGTTTAGTTGTTGTTTTTTTAGTTTTCTACTTCTCTTTGTGTTTTCAGCTTTTTATTACCAGAAAAAGTTTTGTTCTATTTTTTTTATTATCCCTAAACATATCAGAACATAAAAAGTAGAAAAAAAAAATAGATGTTATTCAAGCTAGTTTGAATTTTGTCATGAAAACACAAAAAATAGAGAAACTGAATCAAACCATCTTGAAATCACTTCAAAATTGAATTACCAGTTATTTGGGGTGAAATCACACTATATATTAAATTTGGGCTCTTTTTTATTTCATTTGATTAATGTTTCAATTCTGAGTTAAATTTTGTTGCAAACTGACCATACATAAATGTTTCGATACCTAGGTATAAGAGAACTGTAACAACCTCGTTGGTTAAACAATTTATCTTTCACATGAGTAAATGGGGAAAAAATTAATTTTGGTGTTTTAGGATTTTACATTGAGTTCACCAAAACTTCTAATGAAATTTCAGCAGAGTCTCCCCTATATCGGGAGATTTTAAGTTATCCACAATTTACCCTGCACGCATTTTGTATTCGCATCCCAATCATAAACATATCTGCAATTAGTCCAACTCAATTATTCAATTCATATAGGAATATACTCTGGACAATCTATTTACTCAATTTCCCTCTCATTTAACATGCATAAATTAGTAATTAAGAGAAGCATCCAAGCATTGAAATATCAAAATACAAACACAACACAATTTATCATTCTAAACATAAACTAGTACATTATAATATTCCAAGCGCGAATTAATACAAGGAGAATACTATTATGCTTGGGTTATATGATTACTCCATAATAAAATACATAAATAATCCTTAAGTTCCTAACTTATATAAAAAAAAGGGTCAAAGAACATAAATTCTACTCCTGACGTGAATGGAAAGGACCTGCAATTCATAATTTTCAAAATAAATAAAATAAGAATACAATCAATTGCAAAGAAGGAAATTTATACAACACTCTCACCTATTTGAGTCATATGCAATGCTATACACAACAACTAGCCCTTTTAAGGATTAGCTATGTCATAACCTATTTTTGGGTCACTCCCAAATTCATTTTCCTTTTCTTTAAAAAAAAATAAACAAACAAACTGCACGATGCTGTTTTGAACGGCACTGTGCAGCTTCTTCTCCCCTGCAAATGCAGAGACAAGGGAGAAGAGGATTTTTGAAATGTTTTTACCGCTCTCTCTTTACATCCCACTTGCATAAAACTAACAATAGCCCATGCTCCCACATACCCTGCCAATGTGATAAATAAAAGAGAGGGACACCATGCCCTGCAAATGGCCGGCCACCTTACCCTGCAGAGGTAAGGTAGCCCGCTTCCCCCCTGCACCACGATGGGACAGAGCAGGGGGGCTCCCTCTTTTCCTGCTTATAAATAGAAGGGAAGGAGAACGAATTGGTGGTGGCAAAAATTTTGGAGAAGGAGAGAAGTAAGCAACAGATTGAGAGGGGGGCAAAATTTTGGAGAATGAGGGAAGAACAGAAAACAGTGGGGGGATAACAGAAAACAAAGGGGAGAGTTTGTTTCTGAGAAGAGTGAAGCTCGGGCAAAACAGAAGAAAAAAGGAAGAGAATGGGGGAAGAAGAGAGGAGCAGAGCAGTGACAGAGAGGGAAGAAACGAAACCAAATAGAGAAGGAAAACAAACCGAGGGTGGGGAAGAAGATTTTGAAGATAGATAAAAGGAACAGAGAAGGTCAGAAATAGAGGACAACGCTGAGAAAGGAAGGAGAACCACCGGCCAAGCAGCTCCCCCAATTCCCCTATTACCACCAGCACTGTGAGCTGTCAGCAGCACAACCACGACAGAGAGAGGAGGACGTTGTTAACAGAGGCAACACACACGGACAAGAAGAACAGTAGCACCACCACCAACGCCATTGCCAAGTCTTGGAAGTAAAAACAAAGAAGGAGAGAAAGGAGGAAGAACCACTGGCTGCAGTCCGCATAGCCGCCACCAGCGCCACCCCAGAGCCACCGCCAGCTGCCACCATCCTCCCCGTCATTGATAACAGGCTTGCACCGTGAGAAACAGAAGAAGAAACACTGAAAAAACAGAAACATAGGAGAACAGAGCAGAAGAAAAAAACACAGAGAAGAAAAAGAAAGGCCGACCACCATCCAAGCCGTTCTCCGGTCAGCAACCTCCAGCAGCACAGCCTCGAAGCCACCGCAGGTCCGCCCCTCTTCCTTCTTCTTCTTCTTCTTCTTCTTCGCTGCACCATCTCCACCGTTCTGCGTGAACAGTGGAGAGTGAATTAATTCACTCTCCACTGTTCACGTAGCATGTGAACAGTGGAGAGTGCTCCACTGTTCACTGGGCCAGACAAGTCTGGCCCAGCCCAAAATGAGCAGGCCGAGTCCGGCCCGGTCCAAAAAAATTAAAAAAATATATATATTTTTGAAAATTTGTGATTCTTCTGCGTATTCTTCTACTAAATTTTGCTTAATATTGGTTTGTATTTTTACATCGTAAAAATACAAATCCGGTATTAAAATACCTGATTTTCGTCAAAACTTTTTTTTAAAAATGTTCTGGTTTCATGCATACGGCCAAGTCTCACAAAGAAAAGATCACGTCATATTTTCATACAACAAAGAAAACTTCAAAAAAAAAATTATGTTTTAGCATGCATTTTGGCTTTAATAACCAGTTTATTAAAGTCACGAGAACTTGGCCAGTATTTCAAAAAAATCCAAAAAAATTATTTTGTGTTCTTTTAATATCCATGATTACGAATTTACACGTAAAACGTATTCCCGATATTAAAATAATAGTTCTTTTATAGATATTATAACGGTTAGGTTTTACCCCATAAGATAAGAATCTCCTTATTGAGGAGGGCTTTTCTTGAACCATAGATGGACCAACATGATGAGACCATAGACTTTTATCAGATAATAAAACAATGCAGCTTACCTTAGGTAGGGCGTATTTGGGGTGCTAATACCTTTCCTTTACGCAACTAGTCTCTGTACCTGATCTTTGAGACCAGTTAGGGTTTCTAGTGACCAAGATACTAGGTGGCGACTCCCATTCCATTTTTCCACTAATAAAAGACAAGAATTCCTTGTCTCCCTATATTGTCTAGATACCACACACACATGAGTGAGTGAGGGTGGAAGATCGTCGCGACGCCGCACACGTGCGACAAGCTAATTCATTTTCCATAACTATGTCCCCTTTTTATCCTTCCGGGAAGCGCCTATTATTTGTTCGATCATATTTCTTCCTTTTCTCCCCCCCCCCCTTTTTTATAGGTATTCCAAGCTCTGATCGAGGTTTTCTACCCTGCCACTTCTTCCCAAATCAGGAAGGTTACTGCTGACACTAATGACCCTCATTAGTGTCTTTAGTTGTCCATCCTGGGATCAACTAATTAAGTTCATGAGAATGCCGACACTAACGTAACCATTGGTGTCATTAACTATTTCCAGGCCGAAATAGTTAATCAATGCTCCATGTTACCTTGGAAGGTCTTTAGGTATGCCGATGTCAAGGACTCTTGACATCATTAGATTTCACCTCGGAAAGCTAATCAAGTTTCATGAGTTTTGCCGATATCGACGTCACCCGCCAATATCATTAATTATTCTGAATTTGAATAGCTAATCAAGTTCCATATTCATCCTTCCCTGTATCGATCATGCCGATGTTAGCCAACATGGCTAACATCATTAGCCTCCCATATATAGGATGGGCTAATCAAATTCGAGGAACGGTCATACATAAAGTTCACCGTTACTGTCTATTTCCTCCGAAAGGACCCATAATTTAAATCTAGCTTTCCATTTCCTTTTTCCCTTCTTTTTTTTTATGTCTCATCAATAGGCACCAAAATTTATAATTCAACAAATAGTTAAAATAATTATTAACTAGAGGAGATATAGGTATCGAATACCTATCTGTTGTAGATGCTCGACTTGCGTTCCCTTGTTGTTGCTGCACTCCTCTCGCGGTTCCTTCTGAAACCACAAATATTCATCATTATTCCATATTAATCTACATATCACAACATAACAGCAGCAATGGAGACAATATTCATTTCCAAAGATCAAGACACGATGTTACACACTTTACCAAGGGCAAGAAAAAAAATTCCACCCTTAATATGGCTTAATTTTGTCATTTTGTCGACTTGGCCGAATCTGTCAGCAGCAGAGGTGACAACTCGAACTTCCCTAAGATTTTTATTCATGTCTGGAGTTCTAGGACTCCAAATTAGGCGAGGTTAGATTCATTGGAAAGCTAACACTCTTGGATACAACTTCTATGAAAGGATCCTCCCTGGATTCTATCTTCTTCATGTATGAATTCCCTCAAGAATCAGGGTGACAGACCTGCCTTGATTCGTCAATGGACAAAGTATCTCCAATTTTATCTTCAATCCCTTCTTCCTCCTTCGATATAGCCATGCCTTCACCATATACATGGCAACCCGTTTAATTATGATCTCCCAAGGTTATTTGTACTAATTTAATTAATTTATTTTTACTTTGGTCGAACCTACCTAAATGAACTAAGGATTCCTCCTTCTTCTAAGTGATGCAATTTTTTTCTAGTTATCAATCACATTGTAACAACACATCTCAACTAATTAAACAAGAAAATCATAAGTTCTTCTCCTTTCCTTTCTTCCCCTCTAGTGTGGCCGGCCACCTTGAATCTTTTTTGCTTTTTCTTTTCTTTTTTTTTTCATTGCACCACTCCACATTCAAAGCCATCCATACCACCCTAATAGGTCTAACTTCAAGAAATTTTGCATTTCCCCTAAATTTTATGTTCAAGAACCCTAATTCCCAATTCAATAAAATTATGAAATTTTCAATCAAATTGAAGTTAATTTCATAGAAATTAGAATTAGAACTCCTGACTTGGATGAAATATATGCTTTACTTCTTAAAATTTGAAAAATCTTAGCCTTCTTCTCCTTGCATATAGTCGGCCACTCTTCCTTTTTTTTCTTCACAAATCCCACATTTGTTTTCTTGCAATTTCTCTTTCTCTTGTATAATAATGTTCTTCTCCTATAGACTTGTCTAGGATTTGAAATTTGTTAAACCTTGGTGTTTTTCTCTCCTATTTTGATTGAATAAAATCTAAAAATCCCCTCTTTCTTTGATGTATTTCAGCCGGCCTTGGAAGAGAGAATGAATGGGGTATTTATAGTCTCATCTTTCCCCCTTTTCACAATTAAGCCACTCTTTTATGTTCTCCAAAACCAATAAATTTTTTCATTATTATTATTATTATTATTATTATTATTATTATTATATAGTTACATTATTTCTGTAGTATAAAAATTTAAATCATTAGAAATCCCCCCTTTTTTGTATAATTTGTTCTCGGGTTTCACACAATAATCTATAAACTGATATTTGTTGTTTATTGGGTACAAGGATACTATAATCAAATTTGAGATTGTTCCAATATCATTTGATCTAGGATTCAATTCTGGTACTTAAAATTTCGTAACAGGTTAGATTTGCGTCAAGTTACAAAAACATGTTTACTACTATTTATTTTGACCTATTCAGTTTCTTTCTAGTATATTTGGGTTATTTAGGATTCAAATAAGTTTTTCATTAATTTTTGCTTCTGTTTTATTTTGAGTCGTTGTATCTTTCATATTTTGTATGAATTCATTTTACTACTTACGAAATCTTAATCGTAATTTTGTTTTGCTTGGTTTTACTATCTTATTGATTCTTGAGTCACTTTATATATAATTGGATTGCATTATGATATCCATTGATTTTGGTTTGTTGATTTCCAGTTGCAAAAAAACCGAGAGGTAAAAGGTGTAGTGAGAACAATTGAGTGAAAGGCAGTGAATTGTGTGAAACACGGAGTTGTGAGGTATATTTTTCTTGCTACTAATTATTTTTTACATATTAGAAGATATTGTCTGAAAATAATAAGTCCGCGACACCAAAAACAAATAACACCTTTTATATATAATTTTTCTCCCAACAACTTAAGTGTTGTTGACTAGGGTGATGAAAGATTTGAAAGATGTGATGGCTTTAATGAGACAACAAAATAGTAGGTTGGATGGATTGAGAATGGGGGCTAATTGGCGAGGAAACATTATTCAAAAGGCCGTACAAAATGTTAAAACTTACTTTATTGATTTTATGGATGAAAACACAAATGTAGATGATGATGACTATAACTTTTATCCGTGGGAAAAAGAGATCAATTTGGGAAAAATCAAAGATGAAAGAGTGTTAGTTTTGGCCAAGGTGGAACATCCAGTCAGAGGGAGAATTCCCGTGACTTTTTGCTTTGAGAAGATCCAGGTAGAGAGAATTAGGTCTAATTAAGATGAAAATACATGCTTTGGAGTCAGTGAATATTAGGGGTTCAGAATAATTCTCAATCCTAGTGTCAATATTCATAACTCTAACATTAGCGAATGCCGACAATACTCCTAATTTTGGCATTAGTTAATACGAATATTCCTAACTTTAGCATCAGTGAATAAATAAGTAAAATTTAAATTGAGAACAAAACATATTTTTGTATTTTTACAATGAGGGAGCTTTATTTTTTTAAAAAAAAAAGAGATTATAATTTTTTTTTAGAGGAAAATAGGTATATATATTTTTTATACCACATTCATATCTTACAGTATAAGTCTATAGTCCAATATTAAGTAAAATAATTGAAAACAAATATACAAGGGACCCACAAATAAATTCAAAGGGATCCCTGAATTTTTTTGAAATTTTCTGAAATTTTTAAAGGACTGTTTGACTAGATATTAAAAAAAAAAAACGAGTTAAAAAATAAGGGAAAATGCATAAGGGTGTGTTTGGCCCAAGGATTAGGTTGGTTGGGCTGAGGCCTAGGCCTAACTTGATCAGCCTCAACAGTTCCTTTTTTTTTAAGAGGGGGGGCTAGCCCAGTCATATAGGTTGGGCTTGATCCAGCCTCCCTAGCTTGGTCACTAGCCCAGCCTAGTGACCAAGCTTGCAACCACAAGTATATATGAATTATAATTCATATATGTTTGCAGAAGAAGGGGGGTAATTAAAATGAAGATGGGAGAAGAAGGCTTACTTGGCGTAGGGGTGTCGCTGCTGGTGGCACTGAAGGCTGGCATGGCTAAGTAAAATCCCTACTCATGGTGTGAGAGGCTGGCGTGACTAAGTCTTCTTCAAAAACAACCCCAGTTTGTCTATCCACCTGTTGAATAAAAATGCATGACCGATTAATTTGGGTTATATTTTTATCATTATTGTTATTTAATATTTTTTTAAAAAAAATAAATTATTTATTATTTTTTGTTTGAAAACTCAAAATTGGGTTATGACAAGGGTAGGGTCTTAATTATAAGACATACACTTAAGGCTCAGGTCAAGGAAGATGATATTGATCAATAAAGGAAGAATATCTTTCATACGCGTTGCCATGTATACAACATGTGTAGTTTGCTTATAGATAGTGGAAGTTGTGCTAATGTAATTAATATTACCTTTGTTAGTAAAATGAACTTGTGTAGTATTAAGCATCATAAACCTTATAGATTGTCTGCTCACGATGTAGGAGGCTGGTGTGGCTGAGTCTTCTTCAAAAACAACCCCAGTTTGTCTATCCACCTGTTGAATGAAAATGCATGACCGATTAATCTGAGTTATATTTTTATCATTATTGTTATTTAATATTTTTTTTAAAAAAATAAATTATTTATTAATTTTTGTTAGGAAACTCAAAATTGAGTTATGAAAAGGGTGGGGCCTTAATTATAAGACATGTACTTAAAGTTCAGGTCGAGGAAGATGATATTAATCAGAAAAGGAAAAATATCTTTCATACGTGTTGCCATGTACAAAACAAGATGATAGATAGCGGAAGTTGTGTTAATCTAACAAGTACTACCCTTGTTAGTAAACTAAACTTGTGTATTATTAAGCATCATAAACCTTATAGATTGTAATAGTTAAATGATTATGGTGAGGTGAAAGTAACTAAACATGTTTTGGTTTTATTTTTTTATTGGAAAGTATGTTAATGAGGTTCTGTGTGATATGATTTTAGTGATGCAAGTCACATCTTGTTGAGGAGATCATGGCAGTTTAATAAGTAGACAACATATGATGGTGTTAGAAATAAGTATACAATTCTAAAAGATAATAAAATCATTACTCTTGTAATTTTTACATCCAAATAGATATATGATGATCAAATAAAGTTAAAAAAAAAACATGATGACATGGATAGAGATCTATATCTTCATCATTAATAGTAAAAAACAAGGTTCACTCATCGGAAAACATTAACCAAAGCACAATTTTTCATCTTGTGCCTCTTTTTTTTAGTTTCCTTCTTTAATATCAACGTTTAAGAAACTTGAAGGAGTTCACATCTAATTCTTACACCTCAGTGCCATCAAGAATAGTGAAAGTACATGTTAGAGAATAATATAAATTATATCTCAGGACCTCGTCTAAAAGTTTAAGTTATTGGGTTGAGATGGTTTTTTGACATGGTATCAGAGCCTTGATAACCAAGTGGTCACGAGTTCAATTCTCACTATTCTCATTTATTTGATAAAAATTAAGCACAAGGTAGTGTGGGTCTTCTGTAACAATACATACCGCAATCACATTATCCTCATTCCCTTTCGTTTCGAAGGTATACCCTTTTCAAATCCTCTTTGGAATAGTCTATAATGGCATATCATTCATTTAAATTTCTACTGCTTAAATGAGTATGTGATGTTTACTAAATTTTGAAGATCTGAATCTGTTGCTATTTTTAAAATGATAGGATATTTTTTTTAAATTCACCATATGAGCAGATAGGGGTGACTATGCATACGCGCTTGAATAAAAAAAAAAAATTGTTTGTGCAAGGTATATAAGTTCATGTTTCGTGCAAGATATAACAATTTTATTTCCAAACCTTGTGTTAGGTCAGGTTAAGAAACTCATGTTACTGTCTCCTTCATACAAATATAAATCTCGAGTTTTCTTTTTATACAAAGAATGATGATCATGAATTATTCGAGATGATCTTGCTATTATTGTAGGTCATACTAGCTAGTGTTTGTTTTTCTAAGAAAGTCTCTTTCTCTTGAACTAGTTGGACATATAAATTTTGATTTTGCAGTTTGTGTACAGATTTTTAATTTGGTTCTTGATACAAGGATAGAATTAAAAATGGTATAATACATATGAGTTATTAAAGTCAGTCTTGAAAATTAGTTGTCCTAAGAAATGAGCAGTAAGGTGATTAAATGCTTAACGATTTTGTTTCCAAGATGAATGTTTGCAAGGTTCAAGGGTCGAGATTTTTGCTTGCATATAATTTTGATTGAGCATGGGGTATATTCCAGGCAATGTCGGCACCGCAGTTGGAAAGTGCTTCTGAAAAATTTTAATTTTTTTATTTTTATTTTAAATTAATATGTTTTTGATGTTTTCAAATCATTTTGATGTGCTAATATCAAAAATAATTTTTAAAAAATAAAAAAATATTATTTTAATGTGTTTTGGAATAAAAAGTACTTTGAAAATCAACCATTATTACACTCTCAAATACTCGTAAAGAAAAAAAAAGAGAATCCTTAGCGGGGTTTTGGAGAAAAAAAAGTGCTAGGCAATTTCTTATTGTTTTGATGTTTTATATCCTCCAAATGCAAAAATGGCATGCTTGGTTCTTGTTAATGGACCATGTCTTAACCTTTTTAAAAAAATGGGAGTTTGGGATATACTTGGTAGGGAAAGTTTGAAAACATAACGAATTCATTAATCATTAATTATAAAGAATTCATTATTATTTCAATAAAATCAATTAACTTTAAAATCATCCTACATAAATAGATGAATAAGCGATATATTAACAGGAAAAGTCTAAAGTCATATAATATATGCTTTGAATTGATATAACGCAAAAAAAGAGTCAATATGTTTTCTTTCCTTTGCAACATCAACATATGACACTCACGAAAGGGGAAAAAAGTATGGAAATTAACATTATATTTCAGCATGCAAGGTTGAGAATCAAGGGCATTACTCGACCTCTTGAAGGACCACCAAAATTGAAGGAAAAAAAGGAGCAATTTCGCTTGAAAGGGCCTTATCAGCTGCCATCCACACTTGAAAGCAACCTTCCATCTGATCGCTGCCTCCTCACTGGCTCCAGGTTGACGTTAACCTTTCATTCCATGATAAAGAATCCAACTCAGCCCTTTGCCTTTCCTTTTCTTTTCTTTTTCCAAACATTTTTTTGTTGGGATTATTTTTACCAAACGGAAAAGCTTATATTATTCTTGACAAGAAACTTTTAAGCTACTCCTTCAAATGTTAGATTAAGTTCTTAATCAAGTTGTTAGCTGACAAAATTGAATTTAATTAACTGAGTCGATAGGTGATGAATTTGACTAATCACGACCTTCATGATAATGATATCCATTGGTTTAATTGTAATGGCACGGTTTATTAAAAAAATCCATGTGCAAAAATCAAATTCTAACCAACCAATTTGGTCGATCGGTCTTGATATTGCCATACGACCTTCTCCAAGGACAAGACAAAAAAATCCCCATTATGTTGTTTCCTTTAGGTTTTATCAAGCATGTTTAAGAATGTTGTAAAAATTATTTTTCAAGGTATTTTAGATTTTAAAATTTATTAAAATAATATTTAAAAAAAAAATTATTTTTAATATCATAACATCAAAACGATAAAAAATACTAAAATATATTAATAATTTGAAGCTTTAAAAAAAATACTAAAAAGCATGGTTGGACTACAATATCATTCAATACTTTACAAGACAAATCACACATTTGTAACTAAATCCAATATTGATTAAATTATGATTAAGAGATTAATCTTACCCTGTTTGACGTAAATTCTCATGAGTTCACTTGCCTAATATTTTAAAGACCATATTAAATTGCAGGTCAAATCAATTTTTTTAATGTAATAAAAAATATTTAGGCTATAGAGAATTGTTTGATATTGTAATTAAATTCAATCCAATAGTTTAATCTTGAAACATTCATACTTGACTCCTTACCTAGTCTAATTTTAAAATTAAATTATATAAGAGTTGTCCTAACATGACTCAATTGAACTGATCATCCAAAGGCAATTTGGTTGATTAGGAACAATCTAGGTGACTGATAAAAAAAAATATAAGAATGAAATTGTGAGAAAAAAAGATGAAATTAACAAAAAAAAAATCTTCTTAACTCAACTTTTTGCCCAACTTGGGTTTAAAATTAAATATGTGAAAGTTGTCCCGATGTAATCTAGTCTATTTAGCCGATCCAAAGACAACTCGAGCTATTGTTAAAAATATAAGCTAAATTAAAAAGAAAAGAAAAGAAAAATAAAGTGGAGCTTCACTATTCATAACAATAAAATAGCTATAGGAAACATGTCAAATTTTTTATTAAAGAAATGTAACTAATAGGGATGCTAGAAATAATTAAAATAAATCACCACTTGTGATGTTTGGTAGATTTGGTTTCTAAAAGTTAAAATTCATTTTTATAAATCAACCGATTTGGAGCTTCATATATTTTATCATAGATATTCGGTTAATATATCAATGATGAGTAAAGCTCAATCAATTAAATGCCTACATGTAATATAAAAATAACTGCATGTACTAGCAAGGTAGTTATTAAAAAAATAATTAAAATATTATTTTTCACTTTCTTATTCTCACAAATATATCCATGCTTTTTACAAATAAAAAACAATCCTAGAGTTAGAAGAGGAATATTGATGCATAATTTTCTTAAAAATAAAAAGAAGAAGAAAACCCTTGAAGAAATTTTGAAGAAAAACCACATGAGGTTTGGTGAAAAATGAATTTCATGTGATAAGCTCATTAATAATAGTTGATTTAATTCCTTTATTTCCATTATTGTCTTGTTATTTTCTTAGGTTTACAAATTATTTTCCTAGATTTAGTGATCCTTTTTCTTTTAATAAGAATATACATATCAATTTCTGTCAACTTTAGAAAGAGCAAAATATATTTTTTTATTATTAAAAATAAGGATAATGTAGGTTACATTAGTTATAATATTTTAGGGTTATGTTTATCTTTTCTTTAACATAACTAACTTCTTAACTTGAATTCTAAAGATAATTTAGGATTTTTATTTACTATAAAATTAAATAATAACTCTTTATTTTTTAATATTACCCATTAATTTCTTTCTATATCCTTAATTTGCAACAATAGTAAGTTAAGATGAGTTACTTTCAAAAAATTTAACTATTATTACTAATAATATTATATTATACTTAGAAACATAATATTTGTTGGTGTAACAAAAACTTTATAGATATAGGTATTATTTAGAAGTCTGGTTGGAATATATATTTTAAAAGTTTTGAATTTTTATTAGAAAAACCTTTAAAATAATATTATTTTAGTGTTATTTAATTATTTTGATGCGTTGAAGTAAAAACTAAAAAGTTTTATAAGAATCGTTGATACTTGATTATGAAATGCCACCTTATTTTTTTCCCTGCTCTGTGAAGATTTCCACCAAAGCATGCCTTATTTTTCCCTTTGAGAAAGAACCATCCAAGTTTGGAAACTGAAAACAACATGTAATAAATCCAGCAGTGCCACCCCACCCTCCTTATTTTCTTTTATCAACTCTTTGCTAGTCATAAATCCATCTTTATATATGCAGTGTTAACTCATTTCATTTTGTGCTGCATCATTGTTAGCATTGGCAATTTGGTATCCCCTAAACACAACCATTTCTCTCTGAATTCTTGGTCAGGTTAGTGCACTTCATAGCTGCTGATTCTTCTTCTTCTTCTTCTTCTTTTTCTTGTTAAAAATGCTAAATGGTCATGATAAGTACCATTGGAATGTTGGAATGAGCTGATCTAGATCTATTTCTTTGCTCTATGTTCAACTACATTGTGTGGTGCTGGTTTTCCTTCTCCTCTTTTTGTCTAGCAAACTTTGTTTGACTTGCTTTTGCTAACTTATAGAGATGAAAGAGAATGGAAAACATCAAATGTAACACTGTTTTTCCTTAAAAAAGGACAAGCTGTAGTGTACTCTGAAATGGGATTTTGATCTTGGTTTTTGCAAGAATACTTGATCATCTGGGGATTTAGCAGATTGTGTATGGTATTTCATCCTTGCTTTTTAGGCATGCCATTTCATTTCTATTGTCATTACAAAGATTTGGTGACTTGGGTTTTATGGATTTGGGAATCTTAATTACCTGGATTTTGAAATGCTGGTTTTGATTTCTTCAATTAGCAAGTTTTTCTGCTCATACTGTGGATTTGTATTGGTTTGCCGTTGAAGGATTTGTGATCGTAGTTTGAGATATAATCAATGATGGGACTTTGGTTTGATTCTTGCAGGAATTTAGAGAATTTTGTTAAGAAGAAAAAAAAACATGGAGTTTTCCATGATTATTATGTTTAGTAGCACGCTGTTGTTTTTGTGCACTCCAGTAGCATATGCTCAAACGGCAGCTAGTCCTCCAGCACCAACCCCAACTCCGTCCTCAGCACCAGCACCAGCACCAGCACCTCCTTACGTTAGCCTCACTGATTTGCTCTCTGTTGCTGGCCCATTCCACACCTTCCTTAGCTACCTTGAATCCACTAAGGTCGTTGACACCTTCCAAAACCAAGCCAACAACACTGATGAAGGCATTACCATCTTCGTACCAAAAGATGATGCCTTCAAAAATCTTAAGAAGCCTTCTTTGTCAAACCTAACTCAAGACCAGGTGAAGCAACTCATTCTTTTCCATGCCTTGCCGCACTATTACGCCTTGGCTGATTTCAAGAACCTTAGCCAAGTAAGCCCTGTTAGCACATTTGCTGGTGCAGGCGGATATGCTTTGAATTTCACAGATGTATCTGGGACCGTGCACCTTGATTCAGGATGGTCAAAAACCAAAGTTAGCAGTAGTGTGCATTCAACTGATCCCGTTGCAGTTTATCAAGTTGACAAAGTCCTCCTTCCTGAGGCGATATTTGGTGCTGATATACCTCCAGCCCCAGCCCCAGCCCCAGCCCCTGAAACCAGCCTTGCTGCAGATTCTCCATCATCTGACAGTACTGGAGATGGGAGCGCTCCAGGAACTTCCCCTCCAAATTCTTCTTATAGGATCTTTGGTGTAGATATTTGGAGTCAATTGGTTTTGGCACTCATAGGTGTGCTGGTCCTGTTCTTGTAGGAGAGGATTTCCCTGATGTGTATTATTCCATGTGAAGAGGCTATATCTGGATTTTGCCATTTGCTTCGATTTAAAACCATTTTTTGATTATATTTGTCATTCAATTTATGCATGTGGGCATGAGTTGTTATTTCCATCCGAAGTAGAGTATCATCTTCTTGATTCATAGTTTATTTTGAACCAAGTAATTATGATGTTCTTATCATGTTTGGAACTTTATGGCCCCAAGTGTTTGCAGAAGTGATAAGAGGCTGACGTTGCATTTTTCAGGTGGAAAATGATTGCTCACCGGTAGATGTTGAAAACTTTATAATATTTCCAAGGCACCAACCACCATCAACAGAAATACTACAGTCGCAGAGCTTAAACTCTTGAAATTTGGTACGTTGTCAAGTTATGATACCTGGATCTTCTTGGACGTGAAAAGATCCCTAATCCATAGACCGAGAAAACATACATCCTGTTAATGGTAGAGACCAAATTGATAAATGCTGAAGTATTTAAGACTCCATCGGACTTCCTTTTCTAATGCTAAAAAACATGAGGCCAACACACTCATTGATCCTCGAATATGGACCGGACCACCCATTATGCCACCACCCACTACAAATAATTTCACGGGGGTGGCAAAGGGTCACCAAAAAAGGTAAAAGGATAGCCTAGCGTGGCCATGTCTATCACTTTTCGAGTACCATGATATATATATATAATCGGGCGGCCAACCTTCTCCCTTTGCATGATTATATATATATATATATATATATATATAAAACTCAAATCTTGATTTTTAAAATAAAACTACGAACACACAACCACTAAAGTAAATCCTCTTATTAAGATGAAATTTGATTACAGTTATAGGATAGAAGATACAAAAACAATGAAAATAGAAAAGATAAAATATAAAAATATAAAAATAAAATTGTGTTTGATTGTGATGTATAAAAAAAATTATTGTTTTTGTATCATGTTTGGTTATGATGAATATGACATAATAAAATATAAAAAAAAACTTTACTCTTAATATATATTATTGTCAAACTTGCATAATTAAAAAAAATTAGATATTTTTTTATATTTTAATTTATATTGAATGTTGAAATTAATAATATTATACAATCAAGACTGACTTGATTGGTTGACCAGAGCCTAGACTAGTCCAAGTTTAAAAATAATATTATACAATCAACTCTCAAATTAAATTTTAAAACTATAATAATAACATATTTTGTCCTTGTATATGTTAGTTGGATAATTTTAAGATTGAAAGTTTTTAACAATGATATATTAGGAATAAAAAATAAATATTATCTATAAAGATATGTTTTTTTTGTAATTCCCGTTCTAAAAATACAAAAATTCATTTTAAGATTATCTTAAAGATAAATTTATTTTTATATCTCTATTTTTTTAATTAAATATATTTATGTTTCTATTACCTGGTTATTTTTTATCTCAAGAATAGTAATCAATCGCTACTTAATATATATTACAAAGTAAATATTCATAGAACTGCTGCTCTGTTAGTGCGCAATAAGTTTCTTAAAAAGAGGGATGCCTTTACCGAATATTGTTATTTGGCATTAGGTATGAATCAAGATTGTCAATTCCGTTCCGTTTTGTTCAGAATAGCCGAAATGTTTCATATCAATTCAAAAAACGGAACAAAACGGAACAAATTTCATCTCATTTTAAATCTCGGTCCGTTCCGGATTTTTCTGCTAAATTCCACCCGGAACGTTCCTGTTTCATTCCACATGTTCCGTTCCGCTCTTGAAAAACCATTGAATCAAATTGAACCTTGTTCAATTTAAGTAATTAAACCACCCAATTATAAAAAGTTCTTTTTCATTATAATTTTCAATAACAATGATATTAATAATAATATTGAAAATTATTATTACTATTTTCATTAACAATGATATTAATTTTTTAAAATTAG
>Ga0307515_10002492_pt1 | contig 39952 bp, 30 predicted proteins | sample 17_EM_MG_FD_194513 | JGI IMG/M metagenome (GOLD analysis project Ga0307515, IMG submission 194513) | Populus trichocarpa ectomycorrhiza microbial communities from riparian zone in the Pacific Northwest, United States - 17_EM | ecosystem: Host-associated > Plants > Roots > Unclassified | place... | reverse complement strand
GCCGACCACGGTGCCTGATGGCAAGGGGGCAGGTTTCGGCTTTGACATAATCCGATTTTGCAATGCGATAAGTTGAATGCCAGTCTACAGCATGACCGGGTATGCAAGCGCCACCGCCGGGGCGCATTCTGCGACAGAAAGCACAGGCTCCTCCGAGGCTGCGGCCGCACGGCCTGCCGCTTCGCCAGCGGCCAGCGTGACGGTTGAATTGCGCTCCGTCAATGGGCGCTTCCTCGACTTAGGGTTTCGTCTACCCGACGAGTTCCGCTCTCTGGAGCCCGCTCTTCGCGACTTGCTGACCGGCAACTTCCGCCGCGGCAAGATCGAGTTGCGACTGAATACCAAGGCGGAAACCGACAACGCCTGGCCCAACCCGCAGCCGGAGCAGATGAACCGGTTGTCCCACCTGGAAAGCACGATCCAGGGATGGCTGCCCAAGGCACAACCCCTCTCGGTCCATGAGGTGATGCAGTGGTGCAAGGGCGGCGCCCCCGCCGAGCGGCTCGACGAAGTCGCACTCGATGCCGCCAAACGTTGCGTCGCCGGCTTGGCCGAAGCGCGAGCCCGCGAAGGCGAAAAGCTCGTCGCCGTGCTGATGGAACGCGTGACCCGCCTGCGTGAATTGGCGACGCAGGCCGAGCCGTTGGTGCCTGCCGTCGTCCAGCGTCTACAGCAGCGCTTTCTGGAACGCTGGCAAGAAGCGCTGGTCGCGACAGGCGCAGCGCAGAGCATCTCTCGCGAAGCGCTGCAAGAGCGCGCGCTCAACGAGGCCGCCGCCTATTCCATCCGCATCGACGTGGCCGAAGAGCTGGCCCGGTTGCGTGCACACACCGAAGAGATCGCCCGCCTGCTCAAGGCTGGCGGAGAGGTCGGCAAGCGCTTGGACTTCCTGATCCAGGAACTGCTGCGTGAAGCCAACACCTTGGGCTCCAAGTCGTCTACGCTGGAGCTGACCAACATCTCTGTGGAGATGAAGGTTCTCATCGAACAACTGCGGGAGCAGGTTCAAAACCTGGAGTAGCTTTTCCAGGGGGATCGACTGCAACGAGCTATCCCCTGGTCGCGGGACCCACGAAGGGTCCTTCATGTCGAGCGAGACCGGCGCAGTAGATGCGCCGATGTGAGCAGGCGCCAAGCTTGGTGTGACAGGTCAGTTAATGGCACCGACCATTCGGTGCACGGTCGCCAGCACCTCTGCTGGTTCGGCTGGTTTCACGAGGTGATGGCTGAACCCGCTGGCGCTGCTTCTTGCCTTGTCCTGTCGTTGTCCGTATCCAGAGAGCGCGATGAGCCGGCACTTTTCGCCTTCGGGCAGCTGGCGTATTCGGCCGGCGAGTTCATAGCCGTCCATCGCTGGCAGACCAATGTCGAGGATGGCCAGGTCGGGACACTGCTCGGAGATGCTCGCAAGCGCGCGCGCCGGATCATGGAAGACACTCACCTGGAATCCCTCGGCTTCCAACAGCTCGCCGAGCAGATCTGCGTTGTCCGCGTTGTCATCGACAACAACGATTCGCGTGGATTTGGCACGGGGCGCCGGCTCACCAACATCCCCGCCGATGCCTTGCACCCCATCGCGACTGGGTTCAGGCTCAGTCGCTAGGTTCGTCACGACGGGAAGGTGGACGACGAATTCGCTCCCCTGGCCCAGACCATCACTGAAAGCCTCCACGGTGCCGCCGTGGAGCTCCACCAGGTTCTTCACCAACGCCAACCCGATTCCGAGCCCTCCCTGCGGGCGATCCACACTTTGCTTGCCCTGGTAGAAGAGTTCGAAGAGACGAGGAATCTGGGCGGCTGCAATGCCAATGCCGTTGTCCCGCACGCTGATGCCGAGGCGACCCGGCGTGATTTGCCACGCACGCAAGTGGATGGTCCCTCCAACGCCCGTGTAGCGCGCAGCATTGGTCAAGAGGTTCGAGACAACTTGGGCAAGGCGCGCGGGGTCGCCGCCCCATCTCAGGTCGGGTTGGATGTCGACGTGAAGTTGGTGCTGTCGCTGTTCGAGCAACAGGCTGGCCATCTCCAGCGCCCGCGTCAGGACCTCCGTCAACCCGACTTCGCAGGAGCGAAGTTCAACCTTTCCGCGGGTGATACGTGAAACATCCAGCAGGTCGTCCAACAGGCGCACGAGGTGGTCGACTTGGCGTTCGATGATGCCTTGTTCGTGAGCCGTCTTGGTGTCACCGCGCATGCGCATGAGCTTCAAGGCCGTCACGATGGGCGCCAGCGGATTTCTCAGTTCATGGCCCAGCATGGCCAGGAATTCATCCTTCGCACTCGCCGCCCGCCCCAGTTCCTGCAGCAATCTCTCGCGTTCGTGGTGGGCGGCAGCATCGCGCGTGAAGCAGCGCGTGTACTTGAGCTGACCACCTTCGAAGTAGGCGTTCGAATGCATGCGGACGTGCTTGACGGTGCCGTCCTTGCAACGCAGCTGGGCCGGATGGTCATACAGAGCCTCGCCGTTCCGCAGTCGCAACAGGATGTCGGCGATGACGTCCTTGTCGACGTGGAACTCGCTGATGTGGCGACCCACGTATTCGTGCGACTCGTAGCCCAGCAAAGAGAGCTCGGCACGATTGGCCCAGATGATCGTCCCGTTGCTGTCGACCTTGTGCAAAGACTCGGCTGCGTTCTCGACAAAGTCGGTCAACTCTCTCTCTCGCTGGTGAAGAGCGATCTCTGCTTCCTTGCGTCGCTGAACCTCCCGCTCCAGGGACAGGGCTTGCTGTCTCAACTCAGCGGTCAGTCGAGCCCCCGATCTCTCGGACTGCGATCTTGAAACGTCCGGCGTCGCCGCCGTACCGACACGGGTGTGCTGATTGCAGATGTGGCGAAATACCTGTGCGTTCTCTGCCGTGCCGAATGAGTTCCAGGAGTAAGCACACATCAAGACGAACTCGTGTTCTCGGGCGAGTTCGTTCCACATCATTTCAAGCTCAAGGGCTGCAGCGTGGGCACCGTCTTCGCACAACAGAGCGACCATCTCACCGAAGGCATGAACACGCCTTTTGCCGGCGCACGCGATCTCGACCTGAGCGCCCACCGTGGCCCGGAAAAGCACTGGATCCGGCCTTCCGTTGACCATGAACTGGTCCAAGGTCATGCGCGCATCAAGCGCCACCAGATTGCCGGAGCCCATGGCCAGCAAGGAAGATCCCAATTGGCGTCGCAGCACCTCGATCTTTTCCGGACGGGCGATCGCAATCGCCACACCGCCAGCCTCAAGAGACGGCCGTAAGAATTCGACCACTGCGTCGTGAGGAAAAGCTTCATCCTCATAGAAGTGAACGAAGTGGTTGTCGATGCTGGTCGACGGGTCGCGGGCCGCGTCCTTCAGTGCTTGCATGCGGGTGCCCCAGTGATGGCATCACTCGGCGCAGCGTGATGACCAGAGAACGTGGAAGGGCATCGTTGTTGAACCGAACCCGAGCGTCATCACGAGTCTCCCACGGCGGCTGCGCCGTGACTGCAGGAAACCTCCTACGCTGAATCAGCAACGTCCTACAAGTCTTTGATGGACACAGATCCTTCGCATGGGCACTGCAGTCCGCGACAGCGTGTGCCACGGCCGCACCGATCGCCCATGTCTTTCGACGTACTCAACAGACCGAGTCCGGAAAGAAAAGCAGCACCATTTGCTGACCACACATAAAGCTCCTTGCACGCACTGCCCTCCGACCTTCAACCTCTCCCGCGTTGGACTCGGCATCAAAGGACAAATGCAGAACGGAGCGACGTTTGCTGTACAGCGCCTGCATCCCATATTCCACGAGAAAGCAGGTTCACATGGCAACTCGCAAAACCCCCGCGAAGACCGCACCTATCAAGTCCGCACCTATCAAAACAAGCACCACCAAGCCTGCCGCCCAGAGAGCGCCGCGCGGAGCGGACGTGCCGCCGCTGGAAAGCTTGGGCACGGTACTGAGCACCGTGTCCGGGCCCTCCACGAGTCACTTCGCGCCCGAAGATGCCGAGCAACTCGACACCGAGGGACAGCAGCGGCTGGCACTGCGTCAAGCCGGCACCAACGGCCTGGCGACCGCCCTGCCCGCCAACCCGCTGAAGGCCGCCGAGCACGGGCTCGCCAACGGCCACTCCCCTCAACCGGGCGTGTGCGTTGAAGCCGCGGATGACCTGGTGCGCAGCAGCACCGTGCAGGAAGACGCAGCCTCCGACAAGGTCGGCAATGGCGTGGTGCAGCCCGGCTACAACCCAAGCAACGGGCCGCTGGACCGCGTTCGCGTCGACAGCACCGGCCAGACGCTGACGACCAATCAGGGCGTTCGCATCTCCGACAACCAGAACTCGCTCAAGGCCGGGCTGCGCGGCCCCACGCTGCTCGAAGACTTCGTGCTGCGCGAGAAGATCACACACTTCGACCATGAACGGATTCCGGAGCGCATCGTGCATGCGCGTGGCTCGGCCGCGCATGGCTACTTCGAGTGCTACGACGCGCTCGACGACCTGACGATGGCCGTGCCCTTCTCTGCCGCCGGCAAGCGCACGCCGGTGTTCGTGCGCTTCTCGACCGTGGCGGGCGAGCGAGGCTCCACCGACACCGCGCGCGACGTGCGCGGCTTCGCCGTCAAGTTCTACACCGAAGCCGGCAACTGGGACCTGGTGGGCAACAACATGCCCGTCTTCTTCATCCAGGACGCGATGAAGTTCCCCGACCTGGTTCATGCCCTGAAGCCCGAGCCGCACCACGCGATGCCGCAGGCCGCGAGTGCGCACGACACCTTCTGGGACTTCGTGTCGTTGATGCCCGAGTCGGCCCACATGCTGATGTGGGCGATGTCAGACCGCGCCATTCCACGCAGCTACCGCATGATGCAGGGCTTCGGCGTGCACACCTTCCGCCTCGTCAACGCGAAGGGCGAATCGGTGTTCTGCAAGTTCCACTGGACGCCCGCCCTCGGTACACATTCACTCGTGTGGGACGAAGCCGTGAAGATCAGCGGAGCCGACCCGGACTTCCACCGCCGCGACCTGTGGGAAGCCATCGAGGCCGGCGCCTACCCCGAGTGGGAACTCGGACTGCAGGTGTTCAGCGAAGTGCAGGCCAACGGTTTCAGTTTCGACGTGCTCGACGCCACCAAGCTCGTCCCCGAGGAGCTGGTGCCGGTCCGCAAGGTGGGCCGCTTGGTGCTCAACCGCAACCCCGACAACTTCTTCGCCGAAACCGAACAGGTCGCTTTCTGCACGGCGCACATCGTGCCAGGCATCGACTTCAGCAACGACCCGCTGCTGCAGGGCCGAATCCATTCGTACGTGGACACGCAGCTCACACGGCTGGGCGGCCCCAATTTCCACGAGATCCCGATCAACGCACCGATCGCGCAGGTCCACAACAACCAGCGCGACGGCATGCACCGCCAGGGCGTCGCGCGCGGCCGCGTCAGCTACGAGCCGAACTCACTCGGCGGCGGCTGCCCGTTCCAGGCCGGCAAGATGGGCTTCGTGTCTTTCCCCGAGCCGGTGCTTGAAGACAAGGTGCGCGGCAAGCCCGAGCGCTTCGCCGACCACTACTCGCAGGCCACGCTGTTCTGGAAGAGCCAGACGCCGACCGAGCAGAACCACATCGCCGCGGCGTTTCGCTTCGAATTGACAAAGGTGCAGACGCAGGCCGTGCGCGAGCGCGTGGTCTCGGTGCTGGCCAACGTCGACGCGACGCTGGCGGAGAAAGTGGCAAGCGGTCTCGGCATCCCGGTGCCGCCCCCGCAGGAGCGCGCCTTGAAGGAGCCAGTGAAGTCAGAAGTCGACATGTCGCCGGCACTTTCGCTCATGGCCCGGCCCGGCGAACAGACAGTGCGTGGACGGCGTGTCGCCCTGATCGTTGCCGAGGGCATCGACAGCGCGAGCATCCGTGCCGCGCACGCGGTGCTGGCAAAGGCTGAGGCGGCACCGCGCTTCGTCGGGCTGCGCCTCGGTGCCTTGCAGGGCAACGACGGCACGCCGATCCACGTGGAGGTGTCGCTCGAAGCGGCTCCCTCGGTCGTGTGGGATGCGGTGGTGCTACCCGACGGTGAAGTGGCGGCGACCGCGCTGGCCGATCAGGGCCAGGTGATCGAGTTCGTGAAAGACCAGTACCGGCACTGCAAGCCCATTCTGGCGCTGGGCCACGCGAGTGCCGTGCTGGCTAAAGCAGGCATCGACACGCAGTTGCCCGACGGATCGGCCGACCCCGGTCTGTTCTTGATGCCGCCTGCCGATGCCAAAGGCAAGGCGACGCCAGCTGACAACGGGTCGCTCCAAGCCTTCATTGCGGGCGTGGCCAAGCACCGGCACTACGCGCGCGAGACCGACCCGCCCCGCGTGTGAGCGGGCGCCCTGGCCCAGACGCCGTTCGAGCCAGCCAGACGGCATCCACCGACCGATGCGGCGACGCCGCTGGGCCGCGCCCGGCTCAAACTACGCCAAGAAGTCTGGCGGACGGGCGGTTTGTCGGTGATGATGCGGGCCGAACCATGTGACTCAGGAGTTAGACATGAAAGATCTGGCAGGCCTGACGCTCAGTCACTCAGAGTTCGAACTCCTTGCGGCGTATTGCGGCGCCGACGGCGTGTTTCCAAAGACTTGGGAACGCTGGACCGAACTGATGTCCCGGGCGAACGCGGCCGCCGCTGCGGCGGGCTTGGAAAGCCAACCCCTGCAACTGAGTCCGCCGCAGTTCAAGGAATGGTGCATCCGGCTGGAAGTCGTTCCGTGCCTGGATGCCCTGCGCGCTTACGCGATTTCCGTGCGCACGCAGCTCAGTGCTGACCACTCTCTCGGACACTAGCCGTGCGCGAGCTTCAGGACCACGATTCCTGACAGTACCAGCGCGACACCAAAGATCGAGGCGGCGCCCAGCGTTTCGTTGAAAAGCAACCAGCCTGCGAGCACGGTTCCGACGGCGCCAATACCGGTCCAAACAGCGTAGGCCACCCCCATGGGCAGCATTTGCAGCGCCCTGCCAAGGAGGAACACGAACAGGGCCAGCAGGCCGAGCGAGACGAGTGTCCAACCCAGCCTCGTGTAGCCCTGCGACTGCTTCATCGAGATGGCCCAAGCCACGTCGAGCAGGCCAGCAACGCCCAGCGCGAGCCACGCCATGGAAGCCGTCATGCCGTCCTCTCCGGCCTGATTACAGCGACGTCCCGATGGCGCAGCAAGCTTCTGCCGAGAGAGCAGGTCGATGCCATGGCGGGCTCAGTCCGCTACCTTCATGCCTTCGGCGCGCATGGCCCGGCGTACCGCGGGCCGGGCACCTACCAGCGCCATGAATTCCCGCAGCCGCGGAAAGCCATCCAGACCCACCCGGGCGAATGCGGACCAGCTGACGATCGCGAACAAGTACGCATCGGCGACGCTGAACCCAGCGGGCGTCAGGTACGGGCCGCCTCTGCTGAGTTCAGACTCGACGTAGGCCAGCCGCTCGGCAAGCTTGCTCCGTGCCACGCCCTGCGCCTGATCACCGTACTCCGGGTGGAACAACCACGGGCTGTACATCTTGTGCAGTTCCGTCGCGATGAAGTTCAGCCACGACTGCTGCCGATAGCGCGCCATCGTTCCAGCCGGCGCGATGAGGCCGGCCCCTGGATTCAGGTCGGCCAAGTACTGAACGATGGCTGCCCCTTCGGCAAGCAGCGACCCATCGTCCAGTTCCAGCGCGGGCACATAGCCGTTCGGGTGAATGGTCGAGAAGTCGACGCCTGCCGACGTGCGGTGTGGGTTGACGCCGATGTTGACGCGGTCGGCGTCGAGCGTGATGCCCGCCTCCTCGGCGACGATGCGCGGCGACAGCGAACAGGTGCCTGTGGCGAAGTACAGCTTCATGGTGTGGGTCCTTGCGATGTGAGTGTGGAGGGGAGCGATGACGAATGTTGACCTGGCGATAAGCGCAAGTGAATACGGCGATCTTGCAAGTAGACTTTGCAAGCAATGCAAGCAAAGCTCAGCATCGACGACCTGCACCTCATCCGCGCCATCGCCGAGGGCGGCTCCTTGTCGGCCGCAGCGCGGCGCATCGGCCTGGACCACTCGTCTGCCTTTAGGCGCCTGGGTTCACTGGAGCAACGGCTCGGCACCAGGCTCTTCGAGCGAGCCCGCGCTGGCTACGCGACGACCCCGGCCGGCGAAGCCGCACTGGCCACCGCGCGTCACCTCATCGACGAGGTCGATGCACTGCACACGCGACTCGCCGGAGCCGACATGCGTCCATTCGGTGCGGTGCGCCTGACCACGACCGACACACTGGTGGACTTCCTCGGCCCGATGCTGGCGGCGTTCAAGGCCGAGCATCCAGAGATCACCGTCGAGCTGGCCGTCTCCAATGCGTTCTTCACGCTGTCACGGCGCGACGCCGACGTCGCGCTGAGACCGTCGGCAGAGGTGCCCGAGCACTTGGTCGGACGCCGCCTGTCCACACTTGCGACGGCTCTCTACGGCACGACCGCGCACCTGAAATTGCTCAAGCGCGGGGCGGACATCCGCGAGCTTCCGTGGGTGGCGCCGGATGAAAGCCTGTCGCACCTTGCCTCCGCCCGCTGGATCGCGCGTGAGATCGCGCCCGAGCGAATCACCTTCCGTTCCAGCACCTTGATGGGCCTCGCGATGGCAGCGCGGCAAGGCTTGGGCGTGGCTGCCTTGCCTTGTTGCCTGGCCGACCTCGACCCGCGCTTGAAGCGCCTGAATCCGCCGATGGACGAGATGGCATCCGCGCTTTGGCTGCTGACACACCCCGACCTGCGGCGTGTCGCCCGGGTTCGAGCTTTTGTCGCCTTCGCCACGACATGGCTTGAGAAGCGCAGCTCGTTGCTCGAAGGGGTGCCCTCGCCTGCATGAGCCCGTGAACAAACCGCTCGAACATCAACGCGGGCACCCTAGAACTCTGCGACCTTGCCCCATGCCGATTCGCTGAAGCGCCCTGGCCGGTACGGTGCGGGATCGACGATCGGTTCGGCGCCGGTGGCAAGGTCCGCAATGAGGTGGCCGGCACCGGGGCCGATGCCGAAACCGTGTCCGGAAAAGCCCGCGGCCAGAATGAATCCAGGCATGCCCGGCACTTCGCCGATGCCGGGCACACCGTCCGGCGTGCTGTCGATGTAGCCAGCCCAGGCGTGCGTGATCTTGGCGTCGCGAAGTTGGGGCAGCAGTTCGACGGCGCGGCGGTGTGTCTCCCTGATCGTGGGCAAATCGGGCTTCGGATCGAGGATGCGCACCCGCTCCATGGGCGTCGGCGCATCGAGCCGCCACCGAGCCAGCGTTTCGTGGCCCCCGCGAATGCCTTCAAGGCCGCCCGGACGAAGGTTGCGCCAACGCTTGGCGAACATCGGCACAAACTGCGGAGCGAATCGCATGAACTGCGGCGTCACGTCCACGCGCGCCCGGCCACTAATGGCCAATGCGTAGCGTCCGTCGTTGCGGCGCGTGGCAGACACGTTCCCACTGACCACGGCATCCGGCAAGCGATGCTCCACGGGGGATACGCTCAGGATGGATTGCCGGATCGAAGCTTGGGGAAAGCGGATGCCGAGCTGCCGACAGAACGAAGAGGCCCAGGCACCTCCGGCGAGCACGGCCGTCTTGGTCTTGATGACGCCGGCTTCGGTGATGACCCCGCTGACCCGCCCGCCTTCCATCTCGATGCCGCGGGCAGCGCAGTTCTGGTGGACGCTGCCGCCGAGCTTGATGAGCGCAGCGGCCACGGCCGGCGCAGCCTTCGCAGGATCGGCAGTGCCATCGGTGGGCGAGAACACGCCCCCCTTCCAGGCGCGGCCGGTCGCACGCCCTCGCTCAGCGGCCTCGCGGCTGCTCAGCATGTAGGTCGTCACGCCGGCGGTCTTGGCAAAGTCGTGCCAACTGGACCAGCGTGAAATCTCCGCCTCGTCGTTGCTGAGGTACAGCAGCCCACAGCGGTGAAAGCCCGCGTCTTCACCGCTCTCTGCGGCAAAGCGCTCCCAGAGATCGAGGCTTTTGCTCGCAATCGGCAGTTCGCGCGCGTCCCGGTTCTGCTGGCGGCACCAGCCCCAGTTGCGGCTCGACTGCTCGGCGCCGATCAGCCCCTTTTCAACCAAGGCGACCGACACGCCGCGCTGGGCCAGGTAGTAGGCGGTGAAGACACCGATGATGCCGCCGCCGATCACGACGACGTCAGCGGATGCCGGCGGTGTGGGCGAAGTCTGGATGTGCTGCAGCGGAGGGGACATGATGAATCTCGCTCGCGCGTTCAAGCCGGGACGTTCTGGCACACGTAGAACTTCGCGACACGGTCACTGCTTTCCCACCCGATCGGCGCGCCCTGGGGCACGAAGAGCGCATCACCGGTGCCCACAGACAGCACGCTGCCATCGGGCGCTGCGAATCGCACGCTGCCGGCCAGCAGATGCATGAACTCGTTGAGGCGATGCGGGCGAACGATCCGGTGGTACGGAGTCGAATCCCAGGCACCGGCGAGATAGTGCGCGGCGTCGTCGGTGAACACGTTGTCGCTGCGGCATTGCGGCACCGGACCGAGGAGGATTTCCGCCGGCAGCGCGTTGGACGGCTTGAAGTCGGCGTCGGCGCATAGCGGGAAGATGCCGCGCTTCGTCGGTTTGTCGCAGGCGGCCGCGCAAAAAACGAATCGCGCCCGCGATGCAGCCTGGATGCGAAGCGCCGTACCGCTTCCGATCACGGCACCTGCGTGCGGACCAAGCACCAGCGGGGTTGCTCCGGCTGTGGTCAGGGTCAGTTCTCCCTCGACCACGACGATGGTTTCGATGTGAGGAAAGCTCGCGACCTCAAGCTCACCGATAAAGCTGATCCGCCCCGCGGCCATGGAGCCTGGACCTTCCCACGCGATCTCGCGATGTTTCGCAAAGGGGTCGTTCTTGCCGAAGGCCGCCTCGCGGAAAGAGGTTGAAAGGCGTGCGCCGTCGGCGCGATGCAGCACGAGGGCCACGGTCATGATTGCTCCTGCGCGTCGCGCGTTGATTTCACCGATGTCTCTTCGGCGGGGCTGGGTGCCGCACCATCCAGGAAGCCGAGGATGGCCTTGGTTTCCAGATACTCCTCGAGGCCTTCTCTTCCGTACTCGCGGCCGTTGCCTGACCGTTTGTATCCGCCAAACGGGGCCTCGGGGTTCCAGGCCGGGTGGTTGATGTGCACCTGCCCCGAGCGGATGCGAGCGGCAACCGCACGCGCCGCGCCGAGATCGTGGCCTTGAACGTGCGCGCCGAGGCCGTAGACCGTGTCGTTGGCGATCTCCACGGCCTCCTCCACGGTGTCGTAGGGAATCACCGCGAGCACCGGCCCGAAGATCTCCTCCTGCGCGATCTTCATTTGCGTCTGCACCGCAGAGAAGATGGTTGGGCGAACATAGAAACCGCGCTCGAGGCCCTCGGGCCGGCCGAGGCCGCCACAGACGAGCCGCGCGCCTTCGGCCAGTCCGATGCCGATCATTTCCTGTACCCGATTGAACTGGGCGCGGTTGGCGACAGGGCCGTGCGTGGTGTGCTGCGAACGCGGGTCGCCCACGACGATGCTCGACACCGCATCGAGCGCGAGCCGTTCGACTTCTTCGAGGCGTGCGCGGGGCACGATCATCCGAGTCGGAGCGCTGCACGACTGGCCAACGTTGCGAAAGGCAGCCGCGACCCCTGCCGGAACGGCACGCGCCAGGTCCGCGTCCGGCAGGATCACGTTGGGCGATTTGCCGCCGAGTTCCTGGGCCACGCGCTTGACCGTCGGCGCGGCCGCCTGAGCCACCAGCACGCCGGCCCTCGTCGAGCCGGTGATCGAGATCATGTCCACGTCCGGGTGTGCCGACAGCGCGGCGCCGACGTCCTGCCCGTTGCCGTTCACCAGGTTGAAGACACCCGGGGGGATGTCGGCGTCCTGGATCACCTCGGCGAACAGCAAGGCGCTCAACGGCGACAGCTCGCTGGGCTTGAGCACGACGGTGCATCCCGCGGCCAAGGCTGGGCCGACCTTGGCGGTGATCTGGTAGAGCGGCCAGTTCCATGGCGTGATCAGGCCGCACACGCCGAACGCCTCGCGCATGATCGCCATGTCCCCTCGATAGGTGACGAACGGATAGCTGCCGGCGTGGTCGCGGGCCACGCGAATGTGCTCCGCCGCGGACGGCACCTGTGTGCTGCGCGCCATGCTGATGGCAGCACCCATCTCCAATGAGATCGCCTGGGCGAACAGCTCTGTCCGCTCAAGGATCAAGGCATGGACGCGGTCAAGAAGCAAGGCCCTGCTCTGCGCCGAGCTCACGGACCACGCATTGAAAGCGCGCCGCGCGGCAGCCACCGCGGCGGCAACGTCGCTTGCAGATCCCAGCGCGATCTCCGCGATCTGCGCTTCTGTCGAGGGGTCGACGACGGCGGCGCGAGCATGCCCCTGGGGCACCACCCACTCGCCGTCGATGAACAGGCGATCCAGGCGGCCAGCGCTCATGAGGTGCTCGATGATGGAGGAGTTCACTGAGTGGGTCCTTTGAATACGGCGTCAAAGTTGCTCATTGCCATCCATGGATGCGTGGCCACGGATGATGGGTAATCGGACGGGATGGACTGCGAAGTCGTGCCTTTTGATGTCGAAAAGTTTAGGCCGCGTGCCCTTCGCTCCGGTGCTGCAATGAGGGCCTTGCGCAAAGGAGGCTGCGGTTGTGCGAGCCGCTACAGCAGATCGTGCCGTCGTGTAAACGTCAGAGTGCGCTCTTGTAGCCCTTGTCGCTGCCAAGCAAGACCTGCTCCTCCACAGGCCCGCCTGGCTCCTGAGCGCCGGCGCTCAGGCTGAAGCCGCGATCCCGGCGGCGAAGTCGCGGTACGAGCGCAGCGGGCGGCCCAGAAGCTTCGTCAGGCGCTCCACGTCGCCTGCTTCGGGGACCATGCCGTCCGTCACGAAGCGTTCGCTCATCAAACGCATGTCGTACGCCATCCACGCCGGCATGAAGTTCCGCAGGTTCTTCTCGAAGCCGCTGGCATCGTCACCGCCGTAGGCGATCGGGCGATCTAGAACCGCCGACCAGATGGATGCGACAGCATCGCCGGTCAGCGTATCGGGGCCAACCAGGTTGATCCGTTCCAGCGGCAGCGGGCCGGACGCACGCTCGCGGCGGAGCAGTTCGATGGCCGCGATCTCGCCGATGTCGCGCGCATCGATCATCGCGAGGCCCTTGGCTCCGATGGGCATGGGATACACCCCGTAGCCTTTCACCACATCCTTGATGGTGTGGTCGTTGTCCATGAAGTACGCCGGCCGCAGGATGGTGGCGCCGAAGCCCATCTGTTCCAGCATCCGCTCGACGCCGAACTTGCCCGCGAAGTGAGGCACGTTCAGGTAGCGGTCGCTGTGGATCACCGACAGGTAGACGACTCGCTCGACACCCACCTCGCGTGCCACATTGAGTGTGATCAAGGCCTGCGTGAATTCATCGGGCACCACCGCATTGAGCAGGAACAGCGTGGAGACACCGTCGAAGGCACGGCGCAGGGCGTCGACATCGAGCAGGTCGCCCTGCACGACGTTGACTCCTGCAGGGAGGTTTGCCTTTGCCGGGTCGCGGACGAGGGCGCGCACATTGGCGCCACGGTTGACGAGTTGCTGGACAACTTGGCGGCCCACGTTGCCGGTCGCGCCAGTGATGAGGATGGTCATGGAATTGCTCCGTTTCGTTGAAGGAGCCTCCATCTTGTGTGTTCCACCTCTTGTCCGCTAGACGCCAAGCATAGACGTGCTGTCCCATAGATGGAACACATCGTCAAATCGACAAGGGAGACCGCTACCGGTGCGAGCTGCTCACGGTGTGCGCCCGAGAACCATGGGCCGTATGCGTCTCGTGAAGCGCCAGCATCGCGGCTGTCACCCCGTTGGTCCAGCCAAAGCCGTCCTGCAACGGATATTCGCCGCCGCCGCCTCCCTTTGTCGAATCGTGCTCGACGGTTCGCAACGCATATTTCTCGACCAGCCTTCCCTCGCGCTCGTACAGCGCCGCGACCGTGGCGAGCCAGCGATGCGCAATGGTGTCGGCGAGCCGGGTCTGACCGTGGCGGCACAAACCCATCGCAGCCATCCACTGCAGCGGCGCCCAGCCGTTGGGACGATCCCATTGCTGGTCACTGCAGCACTCCGTCGTGGCGAGTCCACCGGGCGCGAGGAGCCGCTGCTCCAAGGTTCGCGCCAACGCCGTGGCCTGACGGTCGTCTGCCAGGTCGACGAAGAGGGGTACCACGCATGCCGCCGTCAGAGACGTGCGCCGATCACCACGCCTCCAGTCGTAATCGAAAAAGGCGCCGGCCTCTTCATTCCACATGAGGGCCTGGACTGCTGCGCAGCGACGGGTTGCGTGCGCTCGAAAGGTGTGGGCCGTCGCCGAATCGCCTGCCTTCTCGGAGAGTGCGGATATCTGCAGCTCCAACCGGTACAGCAGCGCATTGAGGTCCACCGGCAGGATGTCGGTGGTGCAGATGCTCGCGAGCGAGACGGCTGTCATGCCGGAGTGCCCGGTCACTCCAGTGAGCGGCTCGCGAAGCCAGCGGGTGGAGAAATCCCAGCCGGACTCACAGGCCGCACGCAGATCGCGATAGACCTCGGCCGGCTCTCGTTCCGCGTGGCGCGCGGTCGTGACGTCTTCCAGCCAAGACTCTTCGCGCGGCGTGTCGCGATCGTCCCAATAGCGATTGAGCAAGCCGCCATCTGCAAGCCGCACCACGCGATGGCGGGCCTGACCGATCGGCAGGCCCTCGGCACCGCGCATCCACCACGCGTGCTCCTGCCGCAGTTGCGGCAAGAATTCGATGGCATCGCAGGCGCCCTGCTCCTGCGCCAGCTCGACCATGAGGGCGAACACCGGCGGCTGCGAGCGCCCGAGGTAGTAGGTTCGCGTGCCGTTGGGCACGTGGCCGTAGGTATCGATGAGGTAGGCAAAGTTCTCGACCATGTCGGCCAGCACCTGCTTGTGACCATCAGCGGCCAAGCCGAGCATGGTGAAGTACGAATCCCAGTAGTACAGCTCGCCGAAGCGGCCACCTGGCACGACATACGGATGCGGAAGCTGAAGCAATGACGAAGCCGGTGGATGCGCTTCGGGGTGCCGCGTCAGCACGGGCCAGAGGGAGGCGATGTGCTCACGCAGCGGCTGCCCGGGAACGGACACGTACTCGCTGGGCGCTGGCCGCAAACAGTGGAAATGAGCATGCACGAAGCGCGAGAGGTCGAAACCGACCGTCGCCGACTCGGCGCGATAGGCCGCCAGGATGTCGACCGGCCTGCCCCGCGGAGCACAGTCGACAAAGGTCTTGCTGTCATTGAAGACACGCCCTTGCTGCACCGCGACGAACAGCTCTTGATACCGATCGGCGGGCGTCAGTTCATCCGGGGCCGGCGTGCACGCGGCGCAGTCATGGCGTTGTCGTGCTGAACGTGCCGCTGCGGTGCCGTGATGCATCGGCGCATTGTTCACTGCTCTGCGTAGTTCCACAGCAGGCCGCCGTCCACGACCATGGTGGTTCCGGTGACATAGGCAGCGTCGTCGGAGGCGAGAAAGGCCGCCGCACCCGCCACGTCAGCCGGCGCGCCGAGCCGGTTCAACGGGATATTGGCGAGTAACGGCGCGAGCAGTTTCGGGTCGCGCGTGAGCTGCGCATTGATCGGCGTATCGATGGCGCCCGGTGCGATGTTGTTGACGGTGATGCCCATCGGCGCCAACTCGATGGCGAGATTGCGCGTCATCATCTTCAAACCACCCTTACTCAAGCAATACGGCGTGAAGTTGGGGAAAGGAAGCTCCTCGTGCACGGAGCTGATGTTGATGATTCGCCCTCCGCGCTGCACGCGCCGGCACATCGCCGCGAAGGCCTGGCTCAAAAAGAAAGGGCCCTTGAGGTTAACTGCCAGCACGAGGTCGTAGTCGGCTTCTGTGACGTCGAGAACAGAAGCATGCTTCTCGACGCCGGCGTTGTTGACCAGGATGTCGACCGGGCCCAGTTCTTCCACCGCTCGCTCGAACGCCTCACGCATCGCCGTTGGCCGCGAGACATCGCAGACCACTGTCATGCAGCGGCGGCCGAGCGAGCGAACGCGTTCGCGAGTGGTCGCCGCGCGCTCATCGTCGTGCCGCGCATTGATCGCGACATCAGCGCCCTCTTCTGCCAGCCTGAGCGCGATCGCTTGGCCTATCCCCTGCGTAGCGCCCGTGACGAAGGCCACCCTGTTTTGCAATCTCATGCCGCCTCCTGCAAAGACCCGTTGTCAGACCGAGTACGCGCCGCGCGTTTCGTTCGGCTGTCACCTGTCAGACGAAGCCGCTGCCGCACGACATCGAATTCGTACATGTGAAGAAGCCTGCTCCTTGACCGTTCCTTTAGAGTCCCGAATCCCAACCCGTTTGAGCGGCGAGAAGATGGGTGCCTCGCTTCCCTTCGCCCCGACACCAAGGCTCGTCTGAATGTTTCTTGACATCGGTCCGCTGCGCCACAACACGGCCTTCCGCCGCCTTTTTGCGAGCCAGTTCATCTCGGGCCTCGGCACCATGGTCAGCTACGTCGCCGTGCCCTGGCAGCTCTACCAGCTGACGCACTCCAACGCCCAGGTCGGCCTGCTGGGCCTCGTGCAACTGTTGCCGGTGGTCATCTGCGGGCTGCTCGGTGGCGCAGTCGCCGACCGCGTGGACCGAAAGCGACTGCTGATCGGGTCCGAAGCGTTGATGGCGATGTGCCTGGCGGGCCTGCTCGCCAACGCGCTGGTCGCCGCGCCCAGCGTGCTCGCCATCTACGCGCTGGTGGCTGTGCTTCAAGGCGCCAGCGGCTTCCACCGCCCGGCATTGGAAGCGCTGACGCAAAAGCTTGCTCGCCCGGAGGAGTTCGCCGCCGTTGCAGCGCTCTCGTCGGTGCGGGGCACCGTGGGCATGGTGGCCGGCCCGGCGCTGGCCGGCTTGCTGTTGGCACGTTGGGGTGCTGTCGGTGCCTACCTGTTCGACTTCTGCACCTTCCTTGCGGCGCTGTTCTTCATCTACCGCATTCCCCCCGTGGCCATGGAGCCAACCGATGCACCCGGCGAACGCCCTCATCTCTTGGCGGATCTGGCCGAAGGCCTGCGCTTCGCGTGGGCACGCCCCGAGCTCATGGGCACCTACGTGGTGGACATCGTCGCAATGGCCTTCGCCTTTCCGGTCGCACTCTTCCCGGCCATGGCCGCAGCAGACGGGCGCACCGAATCGGTGGGCTGGCTGTTGTCGGCGATGTCGGTCGGGGCGCTCGCCATCGGTGTCTTCAGTGGCTGGACCGGCAAGGTCACGCGCCATGGCCGTGCGGTCGTCATCGCGGCGGCGGTATGGGCGGTCGGCATCGTGGCGCTTGGCTTCGCACCGAGCTTGGCACTCGGTCTGCTGTGCCTGGCCGTGGCCGGTGCCGCCGACATGGTGAGCGGCGTGTTCCGCGGCACGATCTGGAACCAGACCATCCCCAACACCTTGCGCGGGCGCTTGGCCGGCATCGAGATGATCAGCTACCTCACCGGCCCGCTCATCGGCAACGCACGGGCAGGTTTCATGGCCGACGCCTGGGGTGTGTCAGCCTCGGTGTGGGTTGGCGGCGCGATCTGCCTTGTGTGCGTCGTCCTGACGGGCTTCGCCTTGCCGCGGTTTTGGGCCTACCGCAGCACACACGAGCAGGGCAAAGAAGCCGTGGCGGCTTGACGGCCAAGAGCGACGACGACTTCCTGTCGAAGCGCTGAAAAGGGTTCTGGCGCCCACCGTACGTAAGGCATTTGGCACTCGACACGCTTCTCGGGTTCGGGTGCAGCGCATTTGTGTACTTGACAGTCCACTATGTATCCCTATAATTATTGGACGTTCAAGTACAGTAAATGAACGCGTTCACAACGCCTGGCCCACGCACCGTGAAAGCCGGTCGTCCCGCGGCACCCCGATTTCTTAAATGGAAAGTGAGACACGACATGTCAAGAGACCAGACACAGCAGCAGCGGCCGGTGGCAATCGTCACCGGCGCCACGGCAGGCATTGGTGACGCGACCGCCCGTGCGCTTCACGAAGCGGGGTACCGAGTGTTCGGTACGTACCGCAAGCTTCCGGCGACGAAAGCGCCCGGCATCGACTATGTGGCCTGCGACGTGACCGACGACCACGCGGTCGACGCCGCGGTGCGCGAGGTGCTCGCGAAGGCCGGCCGCATCGATCTGCTGGTCAACAACGCAGGAGTCGGGTTGGTGGGGGCTGCCGAAGAGTCATCGCTCGAACAGGCCCGATCGGTCTTCGACGTCAACCTGTTCGGTGTGATTCGCATGACCAACGCGGTCTTGCCGGCGATGCGCAAGCAGCGGTCCGGGCGCATCGTGAACATCAGCTCGGTGATGGGCCTGATCCCCTCGCCCTTCATGGCGCTGTACTCAGCCAGCAAGCATGCGGTCGAGGGCTACTCGCAGGCGCTGGATCACGAGGTCAGAGTCGATGGCATCAGGGTCGCTCTCGTCGAACCGGGCTACACGCGCACCACCTTCGAGAGCAACGCGCTGGCAGCCGATCGGCAGAGCGAACACTACGCGCTGGGGCGAGCGAACGCCGAAGCAGTGTTGCGCAATGAAGTCGCGAAAGCCGACCCACCCGAAGTGGTGGCCGGCACAGTCGTCACTGCCGCCACCGCCACGAAACCGCAGCTGCGGTACACGGCGGGCCGTGACGCCACAACGGTCAGCCTGCTCAGGCGCTTCGTACCAACGTCGGCGTTCGACAAGAGCTTGCGCAAGCGGATGCAGATGCCGGCCTAGCGGGCGCCATTGCTTTGGTCGGGGAATGAGTGCTCCGAGCCTTGCTTCAGCACAAGTCAAACAGACTCTCTCCGACTGTCAGTTGGGTACTCGATGCAGCCACAACTTGCGCGCCTGCCGTGTGCAGAACTTCACCGAGCCGCCTGCCATTGGCCTGCGCGTAGTCCTCGGCGTTGTTGTTCATGACGACTTGCAGCCGGAGCGTTGGCCGATCGATCTCCTTGACCTGCCACGCCAGCCCCTCGAGCTCGGCGCTGTCGTATTCGTAGTTGAAGCGACCCGACGACGTGCGGCTCTTGTTGTTCCAGGTGTCGGCATTGCGCCCGTGCATGCGCACCAGGGCGTACTCGTCGTGCGTGACCTGCCACACCGGCGGCACGGTGTTGGCAAAGCCCTGTGGTTCATCAACGATGGTGTGCACAACGCCGAGGCGCCGCTCGAACTCGATCGTCTCGAACGCATTGACGCCGTCGAACCAGCTGAAGTTGCGGAACTCCACGCTCACCGTGTGATTGAGCATTCGCTCCACGCAGTGCTCGACATGAGCGTGACCGGCGCGGTTGCGCACGACCCAGGGCGCGAACTGGAAGTGGACGAGCCCCAGGCGACCAGCCGAACGCAGCGGCGCCAGGCTGTCGATGAAGCGGTCCCACAGCTCGTCACGCAACTCGGGCGGTACGTCGCGGTAGTACAGGATCGAGCTGTCGCGTAGCGTGGCGGGAAGCGCTTCGCGAATGTCTGCCGGCAGCGCTTCGGGCGAGGTCTGGTGCCCGGTAAAGAGTCGGAACGCCTTGGCGTTCATCACGAAGCCCTCGGGCGTGCGCTCGGCCCAACGGCGCGTCATCGCCGGCGCAGGCAGCGCATAGAAGCTCGAGTCGACTTCGACGAGCGGGAACTGAGACGCGTAGTAACGCAGCCGTACCTCGGCGCTCATGTCCGCCGAGGGATAGAAGCGACCGCAGTCGATCAAGGCTGGGTGAGACCAAGAAGCCGTGCCGATCCAGATGCTCATGCCTGCCTCGCTAACTGTGAATTCATACAGTATATGATCCGCCCGCAGGCAGTTCCATGGGCGACCCTTCCGAATCTCCATCCAGCAAGCCGCCCCAACTCCCTGAGGCGTCGGGCAAAGCGCGCGACGTCTTTGCCGAGCTCAACGATCGCCAGCGCGAGGCAGTCGAGCACGGGCTGGCATCGGACGAACAGCGCGGGCCCTTGCTCGTCATCGCAGGTGCAGGCACCGGCAAGACGAAGACGCTGGCGAGCCGGGTGGCACGGCTGGTGCAAACCGGCGCAGACCCGCAGCGCATCCTGCTCCTCACCTTCGCGCGCCGCGCGGCCGGGGAGATGGAGCAGCGGGTCGGCCGGCTCCTTCATCGGCTGCTCGGATACGCGTCGACGCAAGCGCCGCCGCACTTCCCGTGGAGCGGCACCTTCCACAGCGTGGGCGCGCGGCTTCTTCGCGACTATGCAGAGCGCATCGGGCTCGCGCCCAACTTCACCATCCTGGATCGCTCGGACGCCGAAGACCTGATGGGCCTGGTTCGCCAGGAGCGCGGCCTGGCCGAGACGGTGGAGCGCTTCCCGCAGAAAGGGAGTTGCCTGGCGATCTACTCGCGCGTGGTCAACAGCCAGTCGCGCCTGGACCAGGTGTTGCAGACCCACTACCCCTGGTGCTTCGAGGCGCACGACCCGCTCAAGCAGCTGTTCAAGGCCTATGCCGATGCCAAGCACCAGCAGCAGGTGCTCGACTACGACGACCTGCTGCTCTACTGGAGCCACATGATGGGTGACGCCGGCGTGGCGGCTGACATTCGCGGCCGCTTCGACCACGTGCTGATCGACGAGTACCAAGACACCAACCGCCTGCAAGGCGCGATCGTGCTGGGCCTGAAGCCGCGTGGCGAGAACCTCACCGTGGTGGGCGACGATGCCCAGGCCATCTACTCATTCCGCGCCGCGGACGTGCACAACATCCTCGACTTCCCGAACCAGTTCAACCCGCCTGCGCGCATCGTGGCACTGGAGCAGAACTACCGCTCCACGCAGCCGATCCTCGCAGCCTCGAACGCCGTGATCGGCCTAGCCAAGAAGCGCCATGCGAAGGACCTCTGGTCGGATCAGCCGTCGAGCGAACTGCCGCGCATCACGGCCGTTCCAGACGAAGGAGCGCAAGCGCGCTGGGTGGCCGATCAGGTGCTGCTGCGCCGTGAAGAAGGCATCCGGCTGATCAAGCAAGCGGTGCTCTTCAGGACCTCGAGCCACAGCGCGCCGCTCGAGCTCGAGCTGACCCGCCGCAACATCCCGTTCCGCAAGTTCGGCGGGCTCAAGTTCCTGGAGTCGACACACGTCAAAGACGTGCTCAGCATTCTTCGCTGGGCGCAGAACCCGAGGGCTCGGCTGGCAGGCTTCAGGGTGTCGCAGTTGCTGCCGGGTTTCGGACCCGTCACGGCAGGCAGGCTGCTCGATGAGATGGAACAGCAGGCAGACCCGCTCACGGTGATCCAGGCGTTCACGCCACCCAAGGCAGCATCGGCCGATTGGACGCAGTTGGCCGAATTGATCGTGGCCTTGTCGAACGAGAGTGAATGGCCCGCCGATCTGGAGCGGGCCATCGAGTGGTACCAGCCGCACCTCGAGCGACTGCATGACGATGCCGAGGTGCGGCTCGCCGATCTCGAACAGATCGCGCGCATCGCTCAGGGCTACTCGAGCAGGGAGCGATTTCTCACCGAGCTGACGCTCGATCCGCCGCAGGCGAGCAGCGATGAATCCGGAGCGCCGCATCTCGACGAGGACTACCTGATCCTGTCCACGATCCATTCCGCCAAGGGGCAGGAATGGAACGCGGTCTATGTGCTGAACACCGTGGATGGCTGCATGCCATCCGACATGGCCACCGGTCGCGAGGAAGACATCGAAGAAGAACGTCGATTGCTTTACGTCGCCATGACGCGCGCCAAGCACCACCTCGCGCTGATCACACCCCAGCGGTTCTACGTCCGCCAGCAGCGGCGTGGGGGCGACAGCTACATCAACGCGACGCTGACGCGATTCATCCCAGGAAAGGTGGCGCGTCTGTTCGAACGGACCAATCCGGTGGCGGTGCCGGATCGCATCGAAGCCCAAGTCCCAGCACCTGTGGTCGACATCGGCATCAAGTTGCGAGCGATGTGGGACTGAGGACCGGGCTTCCCAGCCCGCCCATGAGCGTGGACTTCAGGGTCGAGCAGCTTCCCCGTTCTCAGCCCGCCTCAGGTAGACCGCCGTTCGACTCTTGTCGCTTCGCGCCACCTGACTCGGCGTGCCACTCGCAACCACTTGGCCACCCGCGTCTCCTCCGCCAGGGCCCATGTCGATGAGCCAGTCGCAAGCCGCGATCACCTTGAGGTCGTGCTCCACCACGATGACGGTGTTGCCGGCGTTCACCAGGTGCTCGAGCTGCGCCATCAACCTGTCCACGTCCAAGGCGTGCAGCCCTGAGGTCGGTTCATCCAACACATAAAGCGCGTCACCGCGCTGCGCGCGCTGGAGCTCCGTCGCCAACTTGATGCGCTGCGCCTCGCCGCCAGAGAGTTCGGTGGCCGGTTGCCCCAGGCGCAGGTAGCCAAGGCCGATGTCTCGCAGCAGGCTCAATGGCCTCGCCACCACCGGCTCATCGGCAAAGAAGGTGTGGGCCTCGTCGACCGTCATCGCCAGCACGTCGGCGATGCTCTTGCCGCGCCACAGGATCTTCAGCGTCGCTTCGTTGAACCTTGCGCCATGGCAGCTCGGGCAAGGCGCGTACACGCTGGGCATGAACAAAAGCTCGACGGAGACGAAGCCCTCGCCTTCGCAGGTGTCGCAGCGGCCCTTGGCCACGTTGAAGGAGAAGCGCCCCGCGTCGTACTTGCGTGCGCGGGCTGCCCCTGTTTCTGCGAACAGCTTGCGCACGTGATCGAACAGACCTGTGTAGGTGGCCAGGTTCGAACGAGGCGTTCGGCCGATGGGCTTCTGATCGACCTGAACCAGCCGCCGGATGCCCTCCATGCCTGCATGAATGCGGCCGCCGGCGCGCGGGTTCGACTCGATCTGCCCGGCTTCCGAGTCGGTGTCATCGACCGAGGGCTCACTGCCCAGGTGCTCCAGCACCAGACCGACCAGCGCTTGCGTGACCAGGCTCGACTTGCCGGAGCCCGACACGCCCGACACGGCTGTCAGCGCGTGCAGCGGAAACCTGGCGTCGACGCCCTTCAGGTTGTTGAGCGTGATGCCTCGCAGATCCAGCCACGCCTTCGGCTCGCGTGGGACTCTGGCCGCGACGGGATTCGACGCAAACAAATAACGCGCGGTGTGCGAATTCGAAACCTGCTGCAGGCCACCCGGCGGGCCGCTGTAGAGCACCTGCCCGCCCAACTCGCCCGCGTCAGGCCCCACATCCACCAGCCAGTCGGCACGCCGCATCACATCGAGGTCGTGCTCCACCACAAAGATGGAGTTGCCGGACTGCTTGAGTTCTTCAAGCGCCTGCATCAGGGCTTCGTTGTCGGCCGGGTGCAGGCCCGAAGAGGGTTCGTCGAGCACATAGACGACGCCAAAGAGGTTCGAGCGAATCTGCGTGGCCAGCCGCAAGCGCTGCAGTTCACCGGGTGAGAGCGTTGGCGTGCTCCGGTCGAGCGAGAGATAGCCCAGGCCGAGCCGCTGCAGCGACGCCAGCCGCTCCAGCACATCGGCTGCGATGCGCTGGGCCGCAATGCGCTTTTCTTCCGAGAGGTTGGCGGTTCGCCTCGCATCGTTCGCCGCGTGATGGGCAGAGCCACCGGCTGCAACTCGCTTGGCCGTGTCTTCGTGGGCTCGGGCACGACTCAGCGTTGACTGGCTCTTGGATCCCGCGTCCCCGAAATCGCCGCGCGACGCCGGCTCGAGCGCACGTGCCATCTGGTCGAGTGTCATTTGCGACAACTCGCCGATGTCGTGGCCGGCAAACTTGACCGAGAGCGCTTCGCGCTTCAGACGCTTGCCGTGGCACACCGGGCAGGTGGTGCCGATCATGAAACGAGACGCCCGCTTTTTCATCAGCGCACTCTGCGAGGTCGCAAAGGTGTGCAGCACATGCTTGCGCGCGCCGATGAACGTGCCTTGATAGCTCGGTTCTGCCTTTCGGCGCAGCGCGGCTCGCGTTTCCGCAGGTGTGAAGCCCGCGTACACAGGCACGGTGGGTTGCTCGTCGGTGAACAGAATCCAGTCGCGGTCTTTCTTCGGCAGCTGCTTCCACGGCCGGTCGACGTCGTACCCGAGTGTCACGAGGATGTCGCGCAGGTTCTGGCCCTGCCACGCCGTAGGCCAGGCCGCGACCGCGCGCTCGCGGATGGTCAGCGAGTCGTCCGGCACCATGGTTCGCTCGCTGACCTCGAACACGCGGCCCAGGCCATGGCACTCCGGGCACGCGCCCTGCGTCGTGTTCGGCGAGAAATCTTCTGCATAGAGCATCGGCTGACGGGCCGGGTACGTCCCCGCACGCGAGTACAGCATGCGAATCAGGCTCGAGAGCGTCGTGACGCTCCCCACCGACGAACGCGCGTTCGGCGTGCCGCGCTGCTGCTGAAGCGAGACCGCCGGAGGCAGCCCGTCGATCGAATCTACGTCGGGCACGCCGACCTGATCGATCAGGCGTCGCGCGTAGGGCGAGACCGACTCGAAATAACGTCGCTGCGCCTCGGCATAGATGGTTCCGAACGCCAGCGATGATTTGCCGGAGCCCGAGACGCCGGTGAAGACGACCAGCGCGTCACGCGGAACATCGACGTCCACATTCTTCAGGTTGTGCTCGCGCGCGCCCCTGACGCTGACCATGCCGCGGTGTTCTGAATCCGCTCTCTTCATCCGTTAGGCTCCTGACAGCGATCAGGCCGAGCCTGCGCGTGGCAGGGCAAGAAGGAAGCGAACCATCTCGGCCGACGCGTCTGGACCCGTGCGGTCGGTGTACGAGCCCCGGGCATCCCCGCCCGACCAGGCGTGCCCGGCGCCGTGGAGCACCCACGACTCGATCAGCGCATGCCCTTCCGCGTTGGAATGCACCGTGCGGCTGTAGCCGCGACCACCGGGCGCCTTGCCAACTTGCGTGCTGGAGGTGAGGGGCGCGTCGCCCGCCTGCGCGTAAGCGTCCTTGGCCTGATTGACGATCTCCGAGCCATTGGTCTGTTGCACGGTGTGATCGCGATCGCCATGGAAGACGATCGTGGGCACAGGCCGCACGGCCTTCTTCGGCGAGGCAGTTGCAGCGCTCGGCATTCCCTGTGCGCGTGCGAGCCCACTGCGGCCCCCTTTCATCGCGGCCATTGCCGAAGGGATGTCGTGAGCGCTGCCATAGGGCAAGCCGGAATGCGCACCGACGCCCGCAAAGAGCTCGGGGTAGGTTTCGCCCAAGACAACGGCCATGGCCGCACCCGCGGAAAGACCGGCGACGAAGACGCGACGCAGGTCGGCGTCATGGCGCGTCGCGACCTCGCGCACGATGCCGGCGATCAACGAAGGTTCGCCAGCGTCTCGCAGCTGATCCTGGTGCTTGAACCAGTTCCAGCATTTCGACGTGTTCGCGCGCGCGGGTTGCTCGGGGTAGACCACGAGAAAGCCGTGCTCGTCGGCAAGGCGGTTCATTTGCGTTCCCGCCGCGAAATCGTCAGGCGACTGGGTGCAGCCGTGCAGCATCACCACCACGGGCAGCGACGACTCATGAGCGCCGGCCGGCACATACAGCTTGTAGGAGCGCGTACCGGCATGGTTGCTCAACTCATGCGTCTCGAAGCTGCCAGTGGCCCCCATCCCATCGGTCGATGGGCGATTGCTTGGCCTGGCTTCTCCATCAGCCTCGGCGATGCCGACGACGCGGGCTTCCACATCGATCACCGACTCGGTCGGTCTCGGGGCGGTTGGGGTGTCGGCCAAGCCTGAAGACGCCAGTGCATTCCTGATGGTCTCGGTGACGTTGTGCATGGGCCCTGACGTGGTGTCGAGCCCGGCAGACGCGAGCGCCCGCTGAATCGTTTCGTTGATCGCGTCGGCATTGAATGCCGGCGCCCGTGCGTTGAAGCGGTATTGCATGAGCCTCTTTCGGTTGTTGAAGGAGCAGATCAATAGATGCGACCTGCCAAGGCCTTTCGCACCTCGGGGCTGGCCTGGAATGCGCCCAGAACCGTGACCGACTCGATGGCTTCGCGCGCCAAAGCCGGCGTCACGTCGCCGGCGATTCGTGCGAGGCCGACGACCTGCACCTGCAGGCGCTCGCCTGCGGCCACGGCCCGCTCGAGGTCGGCGCGGCTGTAGTGCTGAAGGCCCACCGTCAGTGTTCGGCGCGTCACGGTCTGCTTGAGGACGTCGGCATGCAGCGCCAGCTGGTTGCGAAGCGCGGTTCGGACGAGATCCGAACGATTCGAATAAAAGCCTTCCTGCACCAGCAGATCGACGTGGCCAAGATCGACCACGCCGACGTTGACGGTCATCTTTTCCGTCTCGCCGGCTCGTGGCCGAGGTTCGACGATTGCGCCCATAGCATCCTCCAGGAATCCATTTAGATTCCAATTGGATCATATTTGAGCAAAAGCCTGGAAACCTGGCACGGAAGACCATGCCGGCAACAACCCCCTCCGAAGCGCGTCCCGCCGGCGGCGCATCTGCTTCAGGAGACGTGACTGCGGTGCCGCTCAGCCTTCAGCGCGTGCGCGGCCGTCCGGCGGTGAGAAACTCAGGGGACGTCGACACCTGTACTCATCAAGCTCCAGACGCAACTGGCACGGCACGGATGCCGACAGGCGGCAGTTTGAACACTGCAACAGCTTGAACCAACTGTTGCGCCCTGCCCTTCAGACTTTCGGCGGCCGCGGCACTCTCCTCGACGAGCGCGGCATTCTGTTGCGTCGCCTGATCCATCTGCGTCACGGCCTGTCCGACTTGGCTGACACCCGCACTTTGCTCGGCGCTCGCCGCGCTGATCTCGCCCACGATGTCGACGACGCGCTTGATGGCACCGACGATTTCACGCATGGTTTTGCCGGCCTGATTCACCAACGCCGTACCGTTCTCGACGCGCTCAACGCTGGTCGAGATCAGGTCCTTGATTTCCTTGGCGGCAGAGGCCGAGCGCTGCGCGAGATTGCGCACCTCGCTTGCCACCACCGCGAAGCCGCGCCCCTGGTCGCCCGCTCGGGCAGCCTCGACCGCCGCGTTGAGAGCCAGGATGTTGGTCTGAAAAGCGATGCCGTCGATGACGCTGATGATCTCTGCGATCTTGCGCGAGCTGTCGCTGATGCCCTTCATGGTGTCGACAACGTGGCCAACGACCTCACCCCCACGGGCAGCCACGCTGCTGGCTCCGAGCGCCAGCTGGTTGGCCTGCAATGCGTTGTCAGCGTTGTTTCGCACGGTGACGCCCAACTCGTCCATCGTGGCCGCGGTCTGCTGCAGTGCGCTGGCTTGCTCGTCGGTGCGTTGGCTCAGGTCGTCGTTGCCTTGAGCGATCTGAGCTGAGGCGGTCGCCACCATCTCCGAGTTCTGACGCACGTCATCGACGACCCTGGCCAGGCTGTCCTGCATGATCCTGAGTTGTGCCATCAAGCTGGTGGTGTCGCCTTGTTTGACCTCGATCGAGACACTGAGGTCGCCAGCGGCGACACTGCGCGCGACGCTGGCAGCATCCGCGGGCTCGCCGCCAAGTTGTCGGACGACGCTTCGGCTTATCAGGACCCCGGCTGCGATGCCGACGACGGACGCGAGCAGCATCATCACCAGGCTGAAAGCTGTGGCGCGCTTGCCATCAGCCGCTGCGCGAGTGGACACGATGCTGCTGTCGGCGGCGATCTTTTCGCCCGCTTCGTCCAGCAGCTTCACAGGTTCGCGGTCCATGCCATGCACGGCGACGTCGCCTACCGTGGGGTCGAAGCCTGCAGACTTGAACGCCTCGAATGCCTTGCGATAGCTTTCGCCCATCCGCGCGTGAGCTTCGGCAAACTTGCTCAACAGCAGCCGGCTCTCGGCATCGGGCAGGACTGCCAGCAGCTTCTTCGCTCCTTGGGACACAGCGAGTTCTTTCTCGCCAAACGCGCGCCAATGCTTGTCCAGATCGGCCGGCTTCTTTCCGCGCAGCAAGGCGTTCTTCCACTCTTGCACCTGCAGCTTGAAGGCGACGGTCAGTTCGGCGACCGCGTGCACGTTGCCGTTGCTGGTTTGAACGGTCGTCTCATAGGTCGTCAACGACTGGTTCAAACTGTAGATGCCGTACAGCGCAGCTGCGAGCATGAGCGCCAGTACGGAGGCAAAGGTCAGGGGAAGCTTGATACTGAGTTTCATACCGTCGCGCCTTCGAAATGCAGGAAGGAGTCGCCGCATCGCGGTCGATGTCAGCCTGAGCTCTTCTCCCAGTGATTTCGTCAGAACCTGGGGTAACTTGATAGCCCACCCGATGACCTGGCGTTCTCATCCCGACCGACAGCGGTTCGCTTTGCGGACCGCGTTGATGTGCACAGGCACGCCCTTTGCCGCACCGCAGCGTGTCTGAATCGACGCGCACAGGAGGTAAACGTGGCGGAAAACACCAATGCCCCAGCAACCCGACAACGGTTTCGCCTGTCCGGCGGCACCGAGCTGTCGTTCATCTCGGCAGGCGAGGCGTCCAAGCCTGCTGTACTGCTGCTGCACGGCACGCCGAACTCATCGCGAATGTTCCGGGACGTTGTACCTGCGCTGACTCAGGTCGCCTACGTCATCGCGCCCGATCTGCCCGGCTGCGGTGAGTCCGACGTGCTGCCGGCAGTTTCGTTTACAGCCATCGGTCAGGCGATCTCCGAACTGTTGGACCAGCTCGCGATCGGGCCTCGGTTCATTTACCTGCATGACTGGGGAACGCCGGTGGGCCTGCAGATCGCGATGCAGGCGCCCGAGATGGTCCTGGGCCTCATTGTTCAGAATGCCAACGCGCATCGAACGGGGTGGGGACCGGGATGGGCTGCGACCCAGGCCTACTGGTCGCAGCCGAATGCGGAAAACGAGGCAGCGGCCACCGCCCATCTGACCTTGGAGGGCACACGCGATACGTACATCTCGGGCATCCCATCGGACGTGGCCGAGCGGATCCCCGTCGAACACTGGGAAGAAGATTGGCGGGTGATGAACTTGCCGGGTCGACTGGACACACAGCGAGCGCTGATCGCGGACTATGCGAATTACGCCGCCCGCTTCGACGCCATCGCCAACTATCTGGAGCGCTGGCAGCCACAGGCCTTGATGGTCTGGGGAAGGCACGATGTCTATTTCGATCTCGCCGAGGTGCTGTCTTGGATGCGCGCGCTGCCGAGGATGGAAGCCCATGTCCTCGATGCCGGCCACCTGCTGCTTGAAACACATGCGACCGCGGCCGTGGCGCTGATGCTCGACTTCATCAGACATACCCAAGGAAAGCAGAGTGCCAAGTCATGAGCACTCGGTAACGTTGGCATCGATCTCGCCAAGAACGCGAAATCGCTTCATGCTGCGTCCCCGCCCTCTCCGCGATAGGACTGGGCTGCCGCCGTGACGGCATGAGCCATCAGCGCGGCCACCAGGCTTTCGGCATCGGCAAACGCGACGACATCGCCCGTGCCGACATGCTCGAGCAGCCCAGAGACTTGGCCCTGTTCGGGCTGAGAGTCGCGGTGCAACTTCACGATGTAGCAAAGGCTGCCCGGATGGGACGGGATCGGATTCAATGTCATGGCGCTTGGCTGCAGTGCGCTGGATCGCGCGTGGAACCACCAGCGTAGGCGCGCGTGGCCATCGAGTCGTGATGAAACCGTGTCGATTCGGTGTCGAGCGCCGCCGAAGACCCTCAGGCACTTGCCAGCAACGCCTGTGCGCGGCGCATCAACGGGGCGCTGCTCTTTTCCAGGTTCGCGACTACACCGCGCAGCAACTCGATGTCATCCGAGCTCGCGTGTGGGCCTTCGCACAGGTCGACCAACACGGTCAGCTCCAGCCACGGTGACTGCTGGCGTCGCGCCTCGAGCAGCGCCTGACGGGCGGCGTGATCGGCGTCCGCTGACGCGCCTTGGGCCAGCGCGATCCGCCGCTTCAGCAACAGCAGTTGCGAAAGGTAGCGGTGCTCGTGCAGGCGCGTGCTCAGCTCAAGTGCCTCGTCCACGTGATGCGCCGCCAGTGCCCAGTCGTCCGCCAGGATGGCCGCTTCGGCGGCGTAGCCCAACACTTCCGAGCCACCGTGCAGCAAGCCGGTTAGCACGCTGTGCCGATGGGCGCATTCAATCTGGGCATGGCCGTCCACGGGACTTCCCGACCAGGCTTGCGCCAGCCCGGCGAACCACTCGCTCGGGCCCTGGCTCGCCGCCAGCGCACCTTCGTCGGTGATGCTGCGCAGTTGCTCCGTTCTGGCGGCGACCTGGTCCTGGGCGCCGCGGCGGATTTCGCACAGCAGCGCAAGCCAGGTCGCAATCATGCGGGCCATGGGCTGCTTCAAGGCCCGGGCCCGTCCGAGGGCGAGGTCGGACACGGTCCTGGAGCGCTGGTCGAAGCCCGCCAGCAGCAGCGGCAGCGCCAACGCCGCCTGCATGTTGACCAACGGGTCCAGCATGAAGGCCGACTGCAGCATGCGTTCGTCGAGCGCCGCTGCGGCCTCGATGCCCTGTTCGAGCACGGCGATGGCGTCGCCGGGTGGCCCTTCCAGCTTGATGATCTGGCCGAGCAGGTCACAGGCCGCTACGGTGAGCACGGGATCCTGGCGCTGCCGCGCTTGGGCCAGGCAGCGTTCAGCCAGTTCGCGCGCCTGTTGCGGCCCGCCACGCAGGAAGAGCCCGAGCCCCAGCCCATGCAGCGCCATGCTGCGCAGCCGATGGTTCGGCAAGGCATCCATCGCGGCGTGCGCCTGCTCAAACGACCGCAGGGTGTCGGCGGCGGTGACGCCCAGGACCTGCGCGGCCGCAGCGCCGTGCAGCGTGTGGAGCGTGGCCAGCAGCTCCTGCACCGCGGGGCCGGGCCGGCAGCGCCTGGCCAACGACAAGCCACGGTCGGCCAGCCGCAGTGCGTCAGCGGGAGCGAACTGCTGCAGCGCACCTTCGGCCGCTGCCGCGCAATAGGGCAGCGCCGCGTCTGGGTCCTGCCCCAATTCGAACTGGGTCGCGAGCTCCGCAGCCGAGGCAGCGGCACCAGACGTTTCTGCCAGCGCACGCGCCACGCGGCGGTGCAACTGAGCGCGTGCGAGGGTGCCCATGCGGTCGTGAAACACGTGCCGGACCAACGCATGCCGGAACGCATAGCGCGCTTCCAGCTCGCCATCCGCAGCTCGCTCCACTTGGGTCGAGGCGAGCCACTGCTGCCGGTGCGCCAGCAGGTCGCACTGCCCGGCCACCCACTCGGCATCGCGCCCGAGCACCTGGGCCACCACGGCGGGCCTGAACTCGACGCCGCAGGCGCTGGCGGCTTCCAGCAGCGCCATCTGCTCGCCGGGCAGGCGCGCGATCTGCCGTTCCATGACGCCGGCCAGGCTTTCGGGCACCGACAGCGCATCGAAGGCCAGCTGCGCATCACCCGACAGAGCGCTCGCAGGCAGCGCGCCTTGCGTCAGCAAATCGTCGATGACGTTGGCCACGAAGAGCGGCAACCCGTCGGTGTGCCGGTGCAGCGCCTGCAGCAAGGCTTCGGGCCAGTCGGCGCCACCGAGCCGGCGGGTGACGTAGGCGGCCAGCTCCTGCTCCGAGAAAGAGTCGATGAGGACCTCGTCGGCCAGGCGGTGCAGTCTCAGCTCGTGGCGCACGGCCCGCACCGGATGGTCGTCGGCGATCACCTCCGCCACGCGGAAGGTGGCCAGCCACATCCAGCGCGCCGTGCCTCGCCGGCGCGCGACGTGATTGATCAGGTTCACGGTGGCGTGGTCGCTCCATTGCAGGTCTTCGGTGACCAGCAGCAGCGGCGCCTCCCGGGCCCAGCGGTCGAGCAACTCGCCGAACTCGCGCAGCATGCGGTCCTGGGTGGAGCCGGCGAGCTCGCGTCGCAGCGCCTCGCGCTCCGGCTCGCTGCACAGCCAGGGCAGCTGCAGCAGCCAGGTCGGTGCCACGCTGCGCATCAAGGTGGCGAGGTCGCGCCCATGGTGCTCGTCGCGCGCGAGCGAGCCCAGCGCCTCCAGCACCGGCAGGTAGGGTTCACCAGGTCCATGCTGTTCCACGCACTGGCCTCGCGCGACCGCCACCGAGCCGAGTGACGTGGCGAAGTGATCGACCAAGGTCGTCTTGCCGACACCAGCTTCGCCAGCCAGCCAGCACAGCTGGCGCTGCCCCGCGCAAGCACGGCCCCACGCAGCCTGCAGGCGCGACAACGCCGCCACGCGGCCGGTGATCGGGGGCACGGTGGGAGTGCCGGCCGCAGGCGCCAACACCTTCGGAGACGGCGCGGTGACGGCAGGAACAGGCGCGACATCATCGGCACCGCCCTTGGCAACGAACCGGTAGCCGCGCCGCCAGGCGGTCTCGATGATTCGTGGCTGCTTCGCGTCGTCGTCGAGCACGGCACGCAGCTGGCGGATGGCCGACTTCAGCACCGACTCGGTGACGTGGCGGTGCCCCCAGACCGCGTCGAGCAGTTCATCCTTGGTCACCAGCTGGCCCGGCCGACGCTCCAGCGCGCACAGCACGGAGAACGCACGCGGCGTCACGTCCAGCACCTTTGCCTGGCGTTTCAGCCGGGCATTGGCCTCGTCGAGTTCGAACTCGGCGAAGCGCAGAAGCAGGGGCTCGGGCTCGCTCATCGGGGGTCGCAGGGGTTGCCGCAAATGTAGCCGGCACGCCACCGCATCGAGACGGTTTCGACACCGTTCCGCGACGACACCGGCGGGCGGCATGCGGAGACTTGCATCCGTCCCTCACCCATGCCCACCCCACACCCATAGGAACCGACATGAACTCGATTGCCCCTGCCCCTGCCATGACCTCTGCCCCGCACACCGAGACCGACGTGCTGATCGTCGGCGCCGGCCCGACCGGACTGACGCTCGCCGCCGCACTCGCCGCCAAAGGCGTGCGCACGACCCTCATCGACCGCCAGGCTGCTGGCGCCAACACCTCGCGCGCTGCCGTCGTCCACGCCAGGACGCTCGAGGTGCTCGAACCCCTGGGTGTGGCGCAAACGCTCGTCTCGCGTGGCATCCCGGCGCAGCGCTTCACCATTCGCGATCGCGACCGCGTGCTGGTGCCGATCGGCTTCGAAGACCTGCCGACGTCGTATCCGTACACGCTGATGATTTCTCAGGCGGACACCGAAAGTGTGTTGCTTCAACGCCTGACCCGCCTGGGCGGCCGCGTACAACGGCCGCGCACGCTGGTCGGCCTCACGCAGGACGCGACGAAGGCAACCGCGCTGCTCGACGATGGCAGCCGCGTGTCGGCGCGGTACGTGGTCGGTGCCGATGGCATGCACAGCGCCGTGCGCGAACAGGCCGGCATCCCTTTCTCGGGCGGGAACTACGCCGAGTCTTTCTCGCTCGCCGATGTGCGCCTGACCGGCGCAGTGCCGCGCGATGAGGTGATCCTCTACTTCTCACCGGCCGGCATGGTCGTGGTGGCGCCGCTGCCCGGGGGTGTGCACCGCATCGTCGCGACCGTCAACCAGGCGCCTGAGCATCCCGACGTGGCCTTCGTGCAGGCCCTGCTCGACACGCGCGGGCCAGAGCGAGAGAAGGCGGTCGTGCACGAGGTGCTGTGGGGCTCGCGTTTCCGCGTGCAGCACCGCATCGCCGATGCCTACCGCGCCGGCCGTGTGGTGCTCGCCGGCGACGCTGCCCATGTGCACAGCCCGGCCGGCGGCCTGGGCATGAACGCCGGCATCCTCGATGCGATGAGCCTTGCCGACGCGCTGGAGGCCGCCCTCGCCGGCCACACCGGCGCGCTCGATGCCTACGGCGCGCAGCGGCGCCCGGTGGCCCAGCAGATCGTCGCGCTCGCCGATCGGCTGACCCGCATGGCGACGATCCGCCCCGGACTGCGCAGCCTGCGCAACCTGCTGTTGTCGACCGTGTCGCGCTTGCCGGCGGTGCGGCGCCAGCTGGCGTGGCGCTTGTCAGGCCTCGTCTATCGGTAGACAGGCGCGGAAATTCTCGTCACGTCATCGCCCCAAAATGCCAGGAGAGCGCCATGCCATCGAATCGCCTGTTCATCCACACGTGGCACGCGCCGTTGACCTGGCTCACACGGGCCTTGCGAAGCGCCCTGCAGCGCGCTGCAGGGCTGCAGCTCGAACGGCTGACTGTGCAGTCCTTGTCAGACATGAACGACCACCAACTCGCGGACATCGGTTTGACCCGCGGCGAGATCCGGTCAGCGGTAGAAGCCGGAAGCCTGGCGGACAGGATCACGACAACACACGCACCGCAACGGCCTCGGCGCGAAGCAGTGCCACCGACGCGATCGGCAGCGTCTTGCAGGAGCGCTTCGTGAAACCGGTTGGCCACTTCATCGCCGTCTGCGTGGCGTCCGTTGGCGCGCTTGCTTTGGTAATGGCCGTTCCACCGAGCAGCTTCCTACTGAACTACTTGCCGCCGGCACCGAACCTGGATCGCGGGTCACGCACCGTGGCCGGAGTCGATCCCGGCCGCCGCGTCGGCGGTCAGAGGCGACTGCTGAATCAGCCGGTCCGACTCAACTCATTTCCCTTCACGACTGCGGTGAAGAGGTCGTGCCTTGCCTTACGCAGTCTTGAATACCTCGATCGCCCGCATCAGTCCCTTCGACTGCTGCTTCAGCGACTCCGCCGCCGCAGCCGCCTCTTCGACCAGCGCCGCGTTCTGCTGCGTCGCCTGATCCATGTGGCCAACCGCCTTGTTGACCTGCTCGAAGCCCGACGCCTGCTCGGTGTTGGCGGTTGACATCTCGGTGACCATGGCCGACACGCGTTCGATCGACGAGACGATCTTCTGCATGGTCTCGCCCGCGTGCTGAACCTTGTGCGAGCCGCTGCCGATCTGCTCCACCGAGGCACCGATCAAGGTGCGGATTTCCTTCGCGGCCGTGCCGCTGCGTCCGGCCAGCGCACGCACCTCCTGGGCGACGACCGCGAAGCCGCGGCCCTGTTCGCCGGCGCGGGCCGCTTCCACCGCCGCGTTCAGCGCGAGGATGTTGGTCTGGAAGGCGATGCCATCAATCACGCCGATGATTTCGCTGATGCGCTTGGCCTGCGAGTTGATGCCGCTCATCGTGCTCACCACGTCGTCCACCGCCGTGCCACCTTCGCGGGCAAAGGCCCAGGCTTCCTGGGCGACGCGGGTCGCCTCCTGCGCTGTGGCGGCGTTCTGGCGGATCGCCGTGGCCAGTTGCCCCATCGTGGCTGCGGTCTGCTGCAAGGCCGATGCGGTCTCTTCGGTGCGGTTGGAGAGGTCGAGGTTGCCTTGCGCGATCTCGCTCGACGCGGTGTCGATCTGGTCGGCCGCGCCCCGGATGTCGCTGATGGTGCGGTTGAGCTGCAGCGACACCTGATCGAGCGCACTGAGCACCTGCCCCGTCTCGTCGCGCCCGGCCTCGATCTGCTGGCGCTGCAGGTTGCCGCTCGCCACGTCACGCGCAATTTTCAAAGCGCGCTGCAATGGGCCGGTGATCACACCCACGCAGAGCCAGGTCACGAAAGCCGACAGCAGCAGTGCCACTGCGGCGAGACTAATCGTCACGCGGTTGCCGAACGCAACCGCATCGGCAGCGGCCGCCGCCTGTGCACGGCCCGAGGCCACTTCCTGTTCGGTCAGCGCGGCAGTCTGCTTCTTCAGCTCGGCAAACGCGCTCTCCGCTCCGGTCATGAACATCGCGGCTGCCGCGAGGCCGCCGCTCTTCATGTCCAGCGCGTCGGCCGAGAACTTCTCCAGCTTCTTCAGCGATGCTTCCACCGCATCGCAGCGCTGCTGCACGTCGGGTCGCCCCGCGGCGGCTTCCTTCATGCGCTTGAGGTCGCCGTGCATCGTGCCGAAGAGCTTCGGAATCTGCGCGTCGATGCGGGCTACCGTGTCGGGCTTCATGCCCGCGCCTTCGTAGGCCAGGCTCTGCATCACGAGCCCATAGGCCTGCGTGGCGTGCTCGCTGAAGGCGCTGGTCTCTGCCACGTTGGGCAAGCCCTGGCTCGAGATCAGTTCCACCGCGCTGGCAGTTCGCACGTTGGTCAGGTACGCCGACCCCGACGAGACAAGCAGGCACACCGCCACCAGCACGGGCGCCGTGGCCACCTTGGCGGCGATGGGCAGGTCGTTCAGGCTCTTGAACACGATGGCTCCGGAGGGTGGGTGAGATCGATCAGCGGTAGATGCCCACGCCGACGAAACCGTCCGGCTTGGTGATGCGCACGACGTAGCTGCTCTTGTCCTCGATCTTCTTCGTGGTGGGGTGCGCCCACTGGTAGTCGACCCAGCCGCCGCCCTTCTTGGCCGTGGCGATCATTTCCTTGTTGAATTCCTTGCCGGTGGAGTCCTTCACCTCGGTGAAGTTCTTGCCGACGAGCTTCTCGTTGGCGCCGTGATAGATCATCACCGCGTCCATGTTCTGCGAGAACACGTACATGTCCTTCGGGTGCCACTTGGCGTCAGCGAAGTCCTTGAATGCCTGCTCGCTGCCGACCTTGTTCACGTGGGCGGCGGCGGCCTCGGCGAGCGCCTTGGCTTCTTCCTTGGTGCCGCGGACCGGATCAGCAGCCCACGCGGCGGTGGCGGCGAAGCAGGCGCAGATCAGAAGCAGGCGACGTTGCAGCTGGAGACTCATCGGAAGATCCTTCTAGAAGAGGTGTTTGCGAGTAGCCGGCCCCCGCTAGGGGCAGGTGGCAGGTATATCGGCCGGATCGATCAGCGCTTGAGCGTGGGTTAACCCGATCACTGCGTACGCAGGCGGCATGTTCCAGAAGTCACATCTGGGGGCTTGCGCGCAGTGCCGGGGAGGCGCGTCAGGCCCTTGGGGTCTGATCGGATGGCGCGTCGGTTGTCGCATGGGACACTGCCGTACGCTGATCAGCGACTACCGAATTCCTTCCATGCATCGCAACATCATCGCCCGGTGGCTCACCGCGGCGCGGAGGCGCAACTCTCCATCAGCAACGGCTCAAAAGAATGCTTCGGCAACGGCACGAGACTGCATCAACGGGCAGCAATTGCCAGACGCTCGAAGCCGCAAAGACCGCTTGTCCACGCAACTGGCGGTCGGCGCGGCCCTGCTGCTGATCTGCGGCGGCTTCTTTCTCGCGCCACATTCCTGGTCGTTCCTTGACTCCCCGTTCGGGCTTTCTGCGGCGGCTGCGTTGGTGGCCTATGTCGGCCGGCGGCGCCTAGGCGATGCCATCGTGCTGGCGCTTCCGCCACTGGCCGGCCCCTGGGTCGATGCCGAGGTGGGCTCGCACGCCTTGCTGGTGGCTTGCCTGGTGGTTTATCTCCTCACGCTGCGGCCGCGCTTCGCTGCCGTGGCCGGAAGCACTGCAACCGCGCTGCTTCTGGCGAGCATCCGCCTCAAGCAGCAATTCGCCGGCACGCCGCTGACGTGGCAGGACATCCGGTTCTTCTTCCGGCAGTTCGCCGACAACGTTGGCGTGCTGGGAACCCAGCCGACACTGGTGTGGTACGCAGCGGCGGCTCTGGGCATTGCAATCGCGGGCTGCTTCATGGCATGGCGATGGAACCCCGCGGGCCGGCGCGTGGGCTGGCCGGCCCCCATCACGGCCGCGGCGCTTGCCGCGTTGCTCGTCGCGCACAGTGGCGTCCTGTTTGCGAACGAGGTATCGAAGCTGAACGCGGCAGGTGCCTGGTTTGTCGGAGAGGGTCTGCACGAACGGCCAGCTGTCGCCTTCTTTGCGACGACGTCGCTCGAGCCCCGGTGGGACGTGGAATACACCGACACCACGGCCTTCCGGCAAGACAGCCTGAAGCTGGTTTCAGCGGAGGCCAAGTCGACGCCGGCCGACATCGTCGTCTTCCTCCAGGAGAGTCAATTCAATCCGGCGACCATTGCGGGCTGCCCTGCGACGCTCTGCAAACTTGATGCGTTCGGCGCCGCGAGCGGCACGATCGCGCACGGGCCGCTGCAGGTGCACATCTTCGGCGGCAGCACCTGGTTGTCGGAGTTCGCGTTCGCGACCGGTGTGCCCCACGACGCGTTCGGGCCCGCGGGCGAGTTCGCACCGTTCAGCATTGCGCCGCATGTCAAACGCTCCTTCGTGCGGTCGCTGAAGGCGGCCGGCTACCGCACCGTTGCCATGTACCCCACCCGCGGCGGCATGATGAACGGCCGCATCGCGTATGCCGGGTACGGCTTCGACGAGTTCCTCGACGCTTCGCAGGTGGGCCTGCCCGAGACCTGGGGCACACCCGATGCGCTGGTACACGAAGCCGCCCGACGCGTTCTTGCGCTCGAGCGCAAGCGCGATCAACCGGTGTTCCTGTTTGCGCTCACCATCTTCAACCACGCGGAGCATGGCGTGGAGATGGACCGTGTACCAGCCGCCCTGCGCGCAGAAGCGTCCAAGAGTTTCACCGCCGCAGCCGAAGCCCGCAGCGTGGCCGACTACGTTTGGCGCAGCCGCGAGTTCGAACGCGAGATGGCGATCACGCGCGCGGCAGTTCTCGGAACGCCGAGGCCTGCGGTGCTCGCGTGGTTCGGCGACCATCAGCCACCGTTCGCCAACGCGATCACGCTGAGGCAACGCATGCAATCGCTGCCGACGGAGACCGGCACGGTGCCAGCCAAGTACCAGACCTGGTACGAGGTGGCGAGCAACCGGCCCGAGCGGGTGCCGGCAAAGGCGCCGCATGCCTTGGACCTCGCCTTCCTGCCGGGCCTGCTCGCACAGGCCGCGGGCGTCCCCATCGACGATTGGTTGGCCGCCAACATATGGGCAAGAACCCAGTGCGTCGGCTTGCTGGAGGCGTGCCAGACGCCCAGAGCACGCGAGGCCTATCTCTCGTACCTGTGGGCAGACCTCATGGAGTTCGGCCCCCCTTGAATCTTGCGATGGGCTGGGCAGTCAGCCTGCGCCAACAGCCATTGCGATCTGCGCGGCTCACGGCACGGACCGGGCTGCTCAGACGCGCGCCGTCTTCCACGTCCCGCGGGAAAACAGCCACAGGGTGAAAACGCCGACCGAGGTCTCGGACACGAACACGGCCCAGAACACACCGGTCGCCTGCAGGTCGAGGCGCAACGCGAGCAGCCACGCCAGCGGGATCTGGATCAGCCAGAAGAAAACGAGGTTGATCTTCGTGGGCGTGACCGTGTCGCCCGCGCCGTTGAAAGCCTGCACCGCGACCATCCACCATCCGTAGACGAAGTATGAGTACGAGAGGATGCGCAGCCACTCGGCGCCGATGTCGACGACCCCCGACTCGTCGGTGAAGATGCCGATCAGCTCGCGCGGGAACATGAAGAACACCACCGACACGGCCACGGTGAACGCCATGTTGTACCAGCCGATGTGCCACACCGACGCTTCGGCGCGGTCGGGCTGGCCGGCGCCCAGGTTCTGGCCGACCAGGGTGGCCGCGGCGTTGGACATGCCCCACGCCGGCATCAGCGTGAACATCATCAGGCGCATCGCGATCGTCGCGCCTGCCACCGCCTCGCTGCCAATCGCCGCCAGGATGCGCATAAGGAAGATCCACGCCGTCATGGCCACGATCATCTGGCCGACGCCCCCGAGCGACGTGCGCACGATGTTCCAGAGCGTGGCCGCCTCGAGCGTGAAGTGCGAACTGACGATGCGGATGTGCCGGCTGCCGCGCAGCAGGATCCACAACTGCATCGACACGCCGATGCCGCGACCGATGACCGTAGAGATCGCCGCCCCTTCTACGCCGAGCGCAGGGATGGGCCCGAAGCCGAAGATCAAAATCGGGTCCAGCACGATGTTCAGGCCGTTGGCCACCCATAGCACGCGCATCGCCACGGCCGCGTCGCCTGCACCTCGGAAGATGGCGTTGCAGACGAAGAGCAGCATGACGACCAAATTCGCGCCCAGCATCCATTGCATGTAGCGCACGCCGTGCGTGAGCGTCCATGCGTCGGCACCCATGAGTTGCAGCAGCTCACGCGCCCAGACGATGCCTGCGACGGAAAACGGCAGCGACGCCAGCACCGCAATCCAGATCGCCTGTGCGGCGCTGACGGCTGCGGCCTCGCGGTCCCCTTCACCGACGCGCCGCGCGACGATGGCAGTCACCGCCATCGCGAGGCCGATGCAG
>Ga0307515_10002491_pt1 | contig 39958 bp, 39 predicted proteins | sample 17_EM_MG_FD_194513 | JGI IMG/M metagenome (GOLD analysis project Ga0307515, IMG submission 194513) | Populus trichocarpa ectomycorrhiza microbial communities from riparian zone in the Pacific Northwest, United States - 17_EM | ecosystem: Host-associated > Plants > Roots > Unclassified | place... | reverse complement strand
CTGCTCCAAAATTTGACTATCCTAATAGTCAAATCTCGTAGCGTCCTGAATGCACCTCCATAACTGCAGGTGCTTTCAGGAGCATCTGAGAATGCTCTTGCAGAGTCTGAGGAAGAAACGGCGAAACCGCGATCGGAGGGCGATGTGCAACGCGACGCATGGTATTGACGCCGGGCGCGGAGTAATCCACCACAGGGGTGTCTCTGACCGCTCTGACGGAGCGCGTCCACTCTGACGGAGCCATTGCGCCCGGACGGAAATGTTTTTTGCTGATGTCAAAGTTCTTCGCTGCCTCTTTGGAGTGTTTTGTCTGTCAATTCAGTCAGTATTAATAAAACCTTCATGTGAAATATGAATTTCCTTTGCTAGCTTAAAATTGGAATTCCTCGACTGCCTTGTCTCTTCAGTATGTCCAATGCTATTTCATTGACTGTTGAACTAGTCAATTCCGTGACTTCCGACTCTGTAAATTTGTTCAACTTTGCGATTTGCGCTTTTGCAAGCAAGTGTTTCCCCATTGAGCTGGTCCCATGTTTTGATAGATGGCAAAGAACATGATGACACACAATCCATGTGATGCTATGGCTGCCGGTCTCCTCAATTCCGCAGTGTAAATAGAAATGCCATGAAGGCCGATATCTAGAATTATTCCAAGCAATAGTTCGCTTCTACCCGACATTTGTTGAAGCCCACCAGGCATCAAAGCGGATTTGTCAAGTAAGGTGGCTGAAATCATCAATGAAGAGTTGTTCATTTTTGGAAGATGTCGTAACCTCTAGCAACGAGGTATTTAAAGATTTCGAATCCGACATGGCGGCAGGAGGTTGTATACTTTGTAATTTGACTTGAGAGACCGTCAAAAGAGACGTTATGGTAAATTAAAACGTTGGTTCTTCAATATTGACCGTAGAGCTACAAGCAAGACACAAGTCAGACCTGTGAGACACGGCATGCATATTTGTGAAGTTGAATACAGGGAAATACAGAGAAGACTGACCATTAATAACACCATTTAGGAACCATGCAGCGCAGTTCGTTGCTGTGCAGCTTACTGAGCCCCCGCCAAAAATGTACACTCTCCGTTGGAGCTCATCTTTTGCAGGAGGTTGCAATATCCTAACTATCATTTTTGCCCTGGAAGGCGGCCGATAGTTCGATTATGGGTTAAAGTCATTGCATAGCCCTTTGATCCTCCCCAATGCAGGACCAAAAAATGATGACACTCCTTCGACGTTCATTTTTACAAGGCAGTAGCTTTTTAGTCACTACCATTGTTCTGAATAAAGGCGGCCAATACTTTGATTATCAGATAACACCGCTGCATAGCCGTTCGATTATCCAAGATGCAAGACCTAAAATGCTGACGCTGCGTTGATGCTCATTTTTAGCAGCTAGTGGCGATTTTCTCACTAGCATTTTTGCGCTTGAAGGTGGCCAATACTGAGATTATGTGTTAATGCCAGTGCACAGCCAAGTGATTATCCAAGATGCAAGACCAAAAATTGTTGACGCTCCATTGATGCTCATTTCCAGGCTGGGGCAAAGAACGTGTCGCTTGCCTTTTAATCTATCAAGACGGCCAATACGTCCTCTTTGGATGGATACTACAATGCAGCCCTTTAATTGTGGAATGGGTAACACTATCAATCATTGACGCTACATTGACGATCACCTTAGAGACATACTAACAGTCATTGGGTGCTCAACAATTGTACACACAATGCATACAGTCGTTATTGACAGCCAATATATCATTGCTATGTATAATCATTTGCATCCGAAAAGCTTCGAGACCTCGCAGTTTGTGAGCCGCCACTATACACATCATCTGAACGAGAAATGACGTACGCCCATCGCGTTTCAGCACTTCCGGCCTGCAATTTATTACATAAAAATCCATCCACTAATTATAGATATAGATAGCCCAACTATCACACGAATGTTTATCCAGCTCATTCTCCTCGATTTCCATGACGTACCATAAGCAATTTTCAAATCTGAACCATGTGCAACAGGTCTGAGTGGAGTCTACTGTAGTTGGACGCATGAATGAATGCAGCATGACAGTTGTTGATTGTCCGGGGTTACATTGTGCATTGACCGCTCCTTCTATGGGTCGTATGACATTGCTGACTAAAAGTTTGTAAGTTGATTTCGTCCCGAATTGAGGTTTTGCTTTCTCATGTAACTGTAACAGGCAAGACGATGTAATGTTCATTGGTTGTCTATTAACTGGATTTGTTGTCTAGAACTTTCGCCTGGCCTGTACGACCCTTGCACCCACGCTGACGAATTATCATGTCTCACAATGTGGTCATTGAAATCCAGAAATAGCTGACACGTAGCGAAATTGGTACAGAAATTACTTTTACTAGAGATACGTCATCCAAACTGCCTATTCGGCTATCTATTCCTCTGGCGATGCTGAAGCCATCACCATGCCTTCGTCCGAATACGTTTTCTGTATGGTAATTAGCTAGAGATGTTGTATGGAGGGAAATAGGCTCACGGGTTCAGCTGGCTTCCCATTCACAATCTGTGATGAATCGGGCACCCCATCGCGCAAGAGAGGCGCTATGCGGTTGTGTCACTGTTGTTTTCCCGAACCTGGCCTCATTTATGTACATCCCGGTCGAGAAGCCACTTGCGGCATTTCATATTGTCCGGGGACGATTTCAAGACTCTGGATAAGCTCTAAAGATGTTGTCGGTAACGGTGTGGCTGCGGTCATGTCTGTTTGGAGCTTCACAACTACCTGAACCTTCAGTTCGGCAGTCCCGTATGTCTTATCTGTTTCATTGAAATATTCAACTGCGTCCCCCCATCCTGGTTGCGTCCGTTTGTCAAGCCACATATACATCTGCCAAAAACTCTTAATGCAGTGCTGTACTGTTTTGGACATTGTGCTCATCACCCAGCCACGTTCGTCATCTTCGTTCAGCTTGCCCAGCTCTGTATCTTCGTCATCATCTTCCTCATCTTCTTGATCATCTTGCTCGTCTTCCCCATCCTCCTATTCTTCGGAACTGGCAAGATCGCTCAGACTGTCTCCAATAACATTCCACATCTCCTCAATGGTTTCATCGGACTTTCTGGTTGTCCATTGTGCCTTTTCAGCAGTTCTCATATCATCCTGCGCTTGCATAATCGCTGTGTCTGCGTCTTGAACTCACTTTCTTGCCACAGTGGTCTCTCTATTCACAAAATCTTTGATCCATTTCTCTTTCTCTTCGTTGCTTGAAAAGTGCATTGCTCGTCATTTCACCACCGAAAGTGTCATTTTCCATCGTAAGTGGCGCAATGCTCCCAACGCGCGGACCCTTTCTGCCTCCAAGCCCCTTTTGTCTTTATATGCTTGATGACATCAGTGTGCAAATTGCTCAGTCGATTTGCCATATTTGCTCGCTGGAAGTGGTCAAACGTTCTTTCTCAGAGCATTGACCATTCTATCTTGTGTTGACCTTGTTGTTGGGCGAGATGTTGGATGTTGCAAGATATGGACCACATTGAGGCAAGCTGCATCTTTTATGTCAAGGTTGGTAGGTTTGTTCAACTTGAACAAAGAAAAATCTATGTTTTGACCGTCACTTCATTGGGAATCATCATGCTAACCAAACATCATGACTTGATGATTAGCATGTGATTCACCTAAGATCCTGGTGATGTCTTCAGACAAATATCACCAGACGTCCTGTTTATATCTATCAAACATGAGATTTCGGATGTCATTCACCACAATGTATCTCTGTTAACAAACAAACAACATCGGACCAACTTACTGCAATTCGCGGGCCTGTTCGAAGCCCCTGCAGCTATGCGTAGCATGATTCATCCTGGATAGAATGTGGAAGTTGGCCGTCACTCATTCCATTTTGACTTGTTGCTAACTATATATTCCTCAGGACTTCCCACTTCTTTTCATTATCATCTTCCTCACCTTTCCACAACAGCAATTCATGGCTCCACAAATACCTCAGCCAGGTGTGATAGGATCCGAATCGAGTGGAACGACAGGCGCTACATCAAACGAGCCTGCACTACCTGCTGAGCAACAGCAACAACGCAGACACCAGTTGGTCCACCACGACATTGCAATTGCAGCAACCAAAAATATATCGCAGGATGCACATTTAAACATGATACGTAACACCGGAAGTAGCAAGAACAATCAGCACCATTCAATCGCATTTGAGTAACTCCATATTGATGTACACAGCGGTCAACTCATATTATAATGTACAGCTGGTGTATATCGAGAGCTACGTGACCAATTTATTGCTGCCTGTAATGGCAAACCTCCATGGTTGACCAAGGAATCTGTCCGCACAGTCCGTCACATCGAACATCTTGATGTTGTCAGTACAGCTATCTTCCAGCAAGAATTTCGTGATAAACGTCCCCGTGAGCGAATGATATAGGCTTTAATGACATTCAAGGTGGCTACGGAGTTGTATATGGTTGATGAAATAGCTGCATCTAACTTTTAGAAGCAGCACCTGATTTGTTGTAGGTTTTCATCATGTCAGCTCCTATGGCAAGGCAAGGAGGTCGGGTACAGCTGGAACCGTCCATCATGGGCCTTGCCTTGAATATGGCCAACATGGCCGAAGGAGGATTATCGCGTGCCGCAATGGAGGAAACTCAACAACTAATAAAGCAACATCGCTCCAATGTCCGAGAAGAGAAGAAGCGGGGTGTGGAGTTCCCTGGGCATAAATCGGTGATGGCAGCGATAGAATGGCACCTGGCAACATCAGCAAAATGTGAAATTGGTTTCCGAAAATGGACCCCACGCACCGATCGTTGTCCACATTCTCCACAACCAATCCGAGCGACGGATTTGCAATCTTCCACCATGCTTCAAAGCGTTCAATGATGTGATCGCGTCCTGGCGACATCTCAAAACGTGTTTAGTCATTTAAGCTATTTTATTGCACTTGTTTCTTTCACGTTGGTCATCTAGATTTTAATCGTTTCTATGGTTTTTTGAACTGTTCCATTGATTTCGAGAATATTCTTAACTATTTAATCCCTTGAGACATCGATTATACACAAGCTTGCACAACTCCCATTACAAAAATTAAGACACCCAGAGGAATCACATCAGATTTCTATATATCGCTGCAACGATAACTTCAAGCATCAAGTCGAATAATCCACATGTAAAACAAATTGAAAGCATTCAAGTCAATTGTGTTGCTCAAGTACCACCGTGAGCTATCTCGCTGCGGCCTCAGTGGAAGATGGTGTACAGCTCCTTGGATCGTGCTTATAGGGACGATATAAGTGGTTGCGATGCCGAAACGAGGCTTACAACGGTAACTTCCATCATGCAAGGGTTGCATCGGAGGTTGATGCCTCTCCTCGACAATCACCATACCAGCAGTCTGACGTATCGGCCCTGTTGCAAACGTCTGAACCAAGGCATAAAGACCTTTAACGCTCGATTCAGCATCCTCGACGACGAAAAGACAATTTAGCCATGCGGGGATGCATCCCTCTGTCGACTTAAAGTGGCTATCCGGACTCGTCCCCATCCAGCGAAGCACTGTACTATTTCTTGGTGGCTTATGCTTTCTCCACCTTGTGGACCCAGTGCAACGAACCATATGAAATGCTTGCTCATCGCAGTGAAAAGACGTCACCGGAATTGGTACTGCGTTGTACTGAATGTATTTTGCATCGTTGAAAGGACTGAAATACTGATCGTGCTTGACATAGTCTGTAAAGTCAACAAATCTCTTGAAACACCAAGCAATGTGATTCTGTAGCTCCCCTTTTGGCATTGCACACCACTCGGCCAAGTCATCAAGAGTCTTGATATCTGGTCGTGGGTTTTTCATCATTCGCTTGATAGGCCCTTTGGTTACAGGCATATCACCGTTGTGACGTTGTTTAGCAGCGTTTGCATTCAGCTCTCGAGACTGCAACACTTCCTTTCGGGTTTTCGTTCGCAAAATCTGGAATGCGGCCTCATGACGATTCGATTGTCGGTACGCTTGTTTAATATCCATCATCGCTTATTCTGGGAGTTCAGAGCTTGCATTTAAGAGGTTGCCAAGCTGGCAGATATGGTCAGGGAAGTGGTTCAGGAGATGCATCATCACGAAGTTGAAATCCGATTCGTCGACAAGATGTTGTGCAATTTCGGACTTGGTCTATGTTTTATCTTCATCAATGCGACGATGCTTGGCAGCCGCAGAAAGATTGTTCCAAGCGTGGTCACTCCCCTGTTCCTCCTGATTGTCCAAAGTAAGCTGCTTTTTCAAGGCTTCCGAGACCTTCTTTGTAGATTTGCTGGCGCGCAAATGACTGAAAACATCTTTGTTACGATGAAACTCCTCCAGATAATTCTCCATGTACTCGATCGTGGCCTCAGTATGGTACCGGTACTGTGCCTTAAGGTTAAAATACACTAGGTTCTTGACGCACAACAGGGCTTCTGTGAAAGGAATCTTTTGGCTCTCCGAAGGGTTTGGAAGAGTCGCCGCTGAAACTGGAACCATCACACGCCCGAGTGCATTCATCTCCTTACCACTCCATTGCGTCACCTGGCTATATGGCTTGTTGAATCGAGCGAAGCCACAATATGGAGGCATCATTGCCCAGAGCTGGTTGAATTTGTCAATGCTGGAATATTGTTCGAGGAAGGACGTTACCCATTCAATCCAATGCTTACGGATACCGAGATAGACGGTATGAAGAATATCGGGTATGATAATAGTCGTCGGAGAGATCCATTTCATATCCCAGAAGATGCCTTTTGAGGTTCCAACCTCTCGATCTTCCAGATATTGTCTTGCTTCCCCTCTCTCCGTCTCATCTCCCTGAGTCGCGAGTATCATTGTTAGGAAGTATAGCCAATGGTCTCTCAATTGCCACGACGATGAATTCCCTTCTCCAAACGACGATTCCGGTGCTTCGCACCCAGGGCAGTGGGGCTGCTGGATTGAATCCAAGTGAATGTTTTCGAAGTAGTCAGCCGTCACGGCACAGATGACAGAATAACATTGCCGCATCCGACCGTCCGCACAAAGCATAAGCTGTCCAGTGTTGAAAAGCGCGTTGAGAGAACGAAAAATACCCCCAAAGACCTTCCTTACAACCTCTCGATTGTGGATTTGTTGTTCCTTCACCGCAGTTATTTTTCCATGTCCTTTGAAGTGATATTTCGGAACAACGGGAAGAAGCGCAACAACGATGCGTACAAGATTTGAAGGCTTGGATCTAATCGTCGAGTCGATGTTTCCGGGAATCAAATGTATTCGCCATTCCTTCTTGTCGACCGAATAGTTTGTAAGATGTGTCTGGTCTGAACTGCCGAAAAAAGGGACTATCGTAGCTCCAAGCGGCCGCCATAGCTAATGAAGCATTCAAAATCATCGTAGCTATGACGAAATTCAACTAACATACCTGTTCATTCCACCACCAGTCGCTTGATTTCACCTCTGAGTAGATACGTTCCTCAACATCATTGAATTCCTTTGCTGGAGCATACGACATGTGTTCCCTGAACGCAGGCTGTTGCATGAAAAACTCAATGCGTTCAACAGGATTGCGGTGAAAGAAACATGTGTAATCATCGTCGCGAAGGTTGTTTGGATCAGCCAAACTATTGTAACACATTTTGCCGGATTTCCAAGAGTCGATGCCCATTGCGTAGGACATTTCGTTCGACCATTTGAATACAGTGTGGGATGAAGTGAAGTTGCTGACGGTTGCCATCGTAGGGTTCCTGAAAGGCTTGTTGATAGCAGCTCTGCTCATGTTGTGCTTGGCGCACCAGTGCGCTAATCAATGCTCCTCCTCGCAAGAAAACGGTTACCTTAGATCAATTTCATCGTCGAAGATATCAAAATACTCATTTCTAATGGGCTTGCCGGCTTGACGGTTGTCCAAGTGTGGAGTACCACAAATACATGTCCGAACTGGAGGTTGCTCTAGATCGATACACCCATTCTCGCTGTCGGCTTCTGTATCGCTGGAATCATCGTCGGAAGGGTGAAGAAAAGGGTCGTGATGCGTTTCATGAAAGAATGGATGTAGAATTCTATCATACTCGTTTGCAAAACCATCATCTGGCAGTTGTTCGGCTGATATATATACTATCCTTTCTTTGTGGTCACGACAGAGGTGAGTGATGTAAGCACTGATGTAGGAGTACGTCTTCAAGCAGTAAAGACACATTTGACGAAGATCCATGTTTCGTTGGCAAAATGAACTGTCGCAACAATGTTAAGAAGCGTCTCGACGGTCTTTTACCTAGTCACACCATTACAAGTTGGCTGTCCTCGGAAAGTGCCGCACCACGATTGACTTTTTCCAAACAGGGGTCCTCCCACTGTCGTAGGATTTCTCTCATCCTCCATCACACGTTTGCAAAGTGTTTACTCGCTCTCTCAATTTCAACATCCCTTGGATCTCGGAAAGCATACCGTATCTGTATTCAGCTCGTCACGGCGATTGTTTTGCACCCTCACAAGACCCTCCTACGCCCACCGCCTGATTTATGGTTGTCACTTTATGTTAAGTTCGTAACTTGCATAAACCGTGCATTCTCCTTACATACCGACTCAGCGACGTCATCGCGGGGTACAAGAACTAGAGCAAGGACAAACAAGTGAGATATGACTGCAGAGCATGCTTTTAGTTGTCTTTGTGATGAACTTAAGTGTTCAGTCGACGAATCAGGGCGCTTAGATGATGCTGAGCAAATTTCCTCCTAGCTGAATTGCAGCCAAGATGATGTCGCCAGATCAAGAAAACCCTCCAAGCCCATTCATATATTCACCTTGCCTGCCCACCTTACTTACAATCTGCAGAACCTTTGACACACCCTCCTCACCTCTGCTACTGCATCGCATCACCCTTGACAATATATTCAACACTCCCAGAGCTTGTTTAGAGTAACAAGCATTCGATCTCCACCACTCAATCATTGACGACCGTTGAGAACCTGAAATGTAATGTGATGCCTTCTGGTTGCCGAAATCAGTCGTTGCAGATGCTAATACAATCCAGATGCCGACTCTTCAAGTCCGCGTCTGGGCCGAGAACGCTGGTGTTGGAGTCAGCCAATGGGCAGCAGAAACCATGGGTATTTGGCAGGGTAAGGGTGGCTTGACAACACAACAGATAGATAATAAAGTGAGGGAGCGCGTCGGGGAGATTTCCCAGTCGATGAGCATCATCAACCAGCAAGGCGCCGGCCTCGAGCAATGGGATCTCCTAATCGATCATTGCGTTACTCGAATCAGTGAACTGGAGTCTAAAAGGCCACTTTGGAAACGATACATGGCTGACAAGACTAACCTCGACAGTCGGAAACTCAAGGCAGCACTGGACGGGTTCGCGGAGGTTGGCCTTCGTTGAACGAAGAATAGGCTCGAAGAAACCCCGACTAAGAAGAGGAAACTCGTGCTCGTTGGTATGTATTTCATCACCCCGATGCTTATTTTGCTCTTCCTGATGATGTGTAGTTCCAGAAGACGACCAGGAAGGAACCTCGGGTCACAGGTCTTTGCAGATAAATGTGCGTTGCGACGCCTCGAACGATTTCCTTGTCGAGCCACCGAGCTTTACCATCGCCTATATGGATTCCGACATTGCTGGGAACAGGGTTGGGTGAAAACAATACTCAGCTATTCTCATGGCACTTGCCTGGGGAGGATGAATCGATACTTCTGATACTTACATCAATCGTCAATATGACCATTTTGTCAATCGCGAACGCTGCAATCGCCGGTCTGCCAGACCCCCACCGGAAAATCTGAGAGCTATAGGGCTGCCTGGAGGAGCCTAATGGAGATGGTGGTCTGTACGCCTATGATATTACCCCAATCTTCGATAACAATACTGCTTCCGGATGGGTAAAGGCGGCGATGAAATAGAGCAACCCAACGCTTTTTTGCATCGTTTATCGTGGCTAACAAGCCGATGGCACAGATGGTGCCCAGACGCCTATGCGTGGTGGCCGCAACTACCTTCCTGTGGATGACATCCTCCCTCCTTCAGCCAAGGATATGATCGACGATATCGGGGAGGAATTGGATGATGTTGGTGAGACGCGGCACCCCAATCCAAGAAGCTTCCCGACGATGAAATCAGGCTTCCAAAAGTTCGAACGGAAGCTTCAAAAGAGGATTATCGGACAGCAGCGATTCGTTGAAGTCATCCGAAACCATGCTCTTGGTCTCTTTGCCGATTGCGAGCAAAGCATTGTTACTGATGAGGATGTGGCTTGGCTACGCGAGCACGATCACATTGTGAATCCTCCCTCTGCAGGCTCTTTGGCCTATAGAAAGTGTACAAGCAGCCGCCCAGCTGCAAATTAGTCGTTGTGAGGATGGAATGCACTGGCTGGACGGTTGTTTAAGGATATGCGTTGTGGGTGGGTATTTTTCTGGCACTTTGGAGGGTGGACGGATGGGTGATAATTTGGAGTTTTTTGGTGATGTTTTGGGTATCTTTTTGGTGTTTTGTTTATTTTATTATTACATCATTCATATTCATGCTTGAAGGGTTGTGTTGAGAGTTCACGATGTTGGGATTGATCGTTGAGAGGTTTATTTTTGGGAATTGCATAGTGGCAGTGATAGGACGCCGTGTATGGCAATCATGTAATTGGTAGTTCGGAATCTTTACCCAGCAGAGGTTAGCATGAATGATTAGTGAAACGCGAACGCTTTTTAGCTCGTTGCAATAACGATTTTCGTCAAAGGATGCCAATCAACAACCCTGCGGTGTGCGTGTAACCTGCCATTCTTAGTTCCGAGTTCTCATCCATCCAAGGAGTTGGAAGTGTGGGTGGCAGGACAAGCCAAGATCCTTGAATCATTGACAGGATAAAAAGACGCATCACAACCATGCTTTTAATCATATCAATGCTTTCTTTCCCTCACACAACGCTTTAATTCATTTACTCTATATTCATTCACATTTCCCTTAGTCACTCCTTTAATTTTTCGTACTTATCACTCGCCGCCTTTTTAAATCATGACAAGAAGGCGCCGCACTTCTCCTCCTCCTCTTCCTTCTAGCACCAGGAGAAGCAGACGAACCATCCATGATGAGGATCTCAATGACGAGCTCAGCACGATACCCGACAATTACAATGATCATCGAGAAGACATATCAGAATCTGACGACGAGCCTGTTCGGCGACCATCCAGGAAAGCAATTGGCCAGCAGCCATCAAATGATTCCTTTACGTCAACACTTGGAAAATGAGTCGCAGCAACTTGATTAACTCCTACGTCAGCGCAACCCCTACATCCTGGGTGTTGGGAGGTCTGTATTGTCTCGGAGGAGGAGGATGAATGCGAGCCTGCGCCGCTGGCATCCAAGAAGGTATCCAATTTAGCATTTGAATGACTGAATCCGACCGCTAATGTATATATTATCTAGAGGAAGCATTCAAACGAAGCCGGTGAGCAATTGGTTGCATAGAAAGCTGGACATCTGTGCTGATACGAGCCCTTTGTTGACGACGTGACAGGCCTCATTGTCGGCGCAGAATCCAACGCCCAGACAACCCTTCCAGGCATTCCAGCCATGGTCATGGCACGTGTGAAGCCTATAGCTATCAATTATGCGATGTTTGTGAATCCCTTTGGCACAAATGCGGTAAAGACCGCCCAGATTCATAGTTGGTGGTATGAGGAAACCGCCAGGATTGATCCAGCCCAGAGGAACTCCGACCCTCCACGTGCCTATATTTCAGTGGTAAATGAATTATCTCAACGATTGTTTTCTTTGCTGACTTTGTGCATCAGGCTCTCGCAAAGATTACTTGCTCCCGTGCAGCAATGGTTTACCGCTGCAAGACCTCAATCGACTCTGTCTACGGATTTTGAACACAGTCGCCTACAGAGATCTGCAAAATGGTAGCCTGGCAATTGACCAAGGACAGGTTTACATGCCCCACAAACGGTCGTGAGGTAAGTTCAAAGTTCCCTTCTTGTTTAATCGTTGTCTTGACGATCAATTTAGGAGTGCAAATTTTGATTTGCAGCGACTGAAATTGTGGATCGTATTCACCGGACATACTTCTATGGCATACGACAAATGGGAATGAAAGATAGATCATTGATTGATCAAATCAACCCGACGTTGATTGCCCTCTCCGCAACAGCATTCCACCATTGTCTGTTGGCCTGGAACACAGGCGAGTTTAGGGTCCCGCCAGAGTTTGGTCTAGGAGGTGGAGCACAATGTAAGTGCGATACAAAAAACATTAATCACGCGGTTAATAATGCATGCACAGATGTATTTCGTCGCCTCGATGCGGATTTTCGTTCTTCCTCGCCAGAGGTTCAAGCCGAAATGATAGACAATATCTGCAGCATGATCTGCCGAAGGATGCACTCAACTGGTACAGACCCAGCGATGGCACAACCTGACAACGATCAGGGCAGCTTTGATGAGGACTTCCTTGATTACATCCCGGAGGAGCTGATAGAGCAGCCCGACAATTCTTTTAATCGTCACAGCAGCTTCGTTGCTGCTACTGAAGCTAGTATGCAATTCTCAGCTGTTCTGCCTGCCATCGCCAGCAGCAGCCAGCCTGTCCCCTGCAGCGACAGCAACAGCAACAGCAACGACATCACAAACATGACCAGCGTTGAGAATACGGGATTAGTTGATGGATGTACGATTGTAGAGGGTGCGATGTCGCTTGGAGGTTAGGAATGGTGTCAGTGATCGCATTTAGGATTTCCTTTGTGTGTTATTTTATTCTAGCTTTCGTCGATATATCATAATAGTAGTCAATGTAATAGAACTGATGGTTTACTGAAGTCTGATCTCAAATGCGTGGAATCATAATCGCGACGATGCATAACCCTCCTGCGAAGCACTGCATGCTACTGACGATCTCGTATCAACAATTAAATATTGTGAACCACTTCTGCATGGTAACTATCATTGGTCAAATTAAGCCATGAGGGTCTTTAAAAACAAGAACTACACACTTCATTGAATGTATGGAGAGAGTACTATCATCATCACGAGGACTAATCGCATTGCAACGACTCAAAGAACACTCTGGAACAGTAAAGCAATGCCATATTTCAGTGAAACCTCGATTTCATTTTTTTGAGTTTGTGGGTACAATAAACTAAATAAATTTAATGAATGAGATTTAGTTTTTGCTGATGAATGGTTCGTGAAAATCAAATGAACGGCTGCCACAAGACCATTACTGACATACTATGCCAAAGTGAATGGTTGCATATTGTGAATATGGCCGTGGCAAAATGAGCGTCAATGGCGCATCAATGATTTTGGGTCCTATATGTCTGAAAATCACAATGTGATTTCGTCGGTGCTATGCATAACCAACACATTGGCACCATTTAGGGGCAAAATAGATAATGACATGGTCAGTGCCCTATTCTGAAAATGAGTGTCAATGTAGCGTCAATGATTTTTGGCTTTGCTTCTTGGGTAACCTAAGTGGCGATTGATTGCACCCATCCATCAACGAGGTATTGGCTGCTTTGCGAGGCAAAAACAATAGGGACCCACTCCCTCCCCTATCCTAAGAATGAGTGTCAACAGAGCATCAACGATTTCTGGTGTTGCATCCTGGTAATCTAAGTCGCTGTTCCTTGCAATCATCCATAAATGAGGTATTGGCTGCCTTTTGAGGCAAAAACCATAGCGACCAGCTCTCTGCCCCATGCTGAAAATGAGCATCAATGGAGCATCAACGATATTTGGTTTTGCATCTTGGGTAATCTACCTGGTGATTGGTTGCAAACATCCATAAATGAGATAGTGGCCTCCTTTAGTGGCAAAAACAATAGCTACACACTCCCTGCCACATCCTGAAAATGAGCGTCAATGGAGCGTCAACGATTTTTAGTCTCGCATCTTGGCTACTCTAAGTGTTGGTTTGTGGCAATAATTCATATACGATGTCTTGGCAGCCATTCCTCTCAACATAGTGCACAACATATGTCTTACCCCATCATTCAAATGATCTTCAACAGAGCGTCAACAATTGATCCTCTTGCATATTGGGTAATGAAGGCACTGCGCGGATACATGAGTTCATAACAGCACTATTGACTTCCGTTCTAGACTAAATTGCAACATATAAGAGGAAAAACACGGATTCCAAAATAATCAATATCGCCAACTGCAAATCATGCACAATGAGATTATTGGCTGCTGAATACGCCATTTTGATAATATACTATTATCACACTTCAAACACAAGAGCATTATATGAATCTACAGATGGACCCACTGGGCCAACCGCTGACAACCCACCCAATTCAAACGAATTCGGAGATTTCCATTGAACCTTACCAGATTTGACGGATCAGGAGTATTGCCAACCAGGATTCTCAATTTGCCAAAGGTTCAGATCCAACCCGGTCCCGGACCAGAACCGATGGTCCGGAACCACTGCTATAACTACCTTCTTCCGCTCATATCAAATATGACATTGAACTCTGACAAACCTCAGTACTGACATCTAACTCTGACACAGATCAAGATTGACATTTAACTCTAACAATGGCTCTTTGTATGACAATGATACTAACTATTCGCAGTACTGCCACCTCATAGCGTACAATATTTCTGCTCTCCCTAGCTCAATGAGTGCCGCTGCAAATGGCTTCATCAACATGTCATTTTTCAATCCTGGGCAGGTTAGGACCATTGTGTTGTCCCATCTGAGGAGGAATGAGGGCTTCAGCCTACATGATAATTGCCGAAATTCAGTCTTCCTTCAACAGCGTAAACATTACACAATGGAATATCAAGCATGGTCAGGTATCCAGTGTGTTGGTCAACCATAAATGCAACGCACAACTTGATGGGGTAGATTGGCCAGAAGGTATTGGTTCATTAAAATCTCCCAGCGCATAATGCGAATACCAATGCTATATGCAATGGGAGTTCTGCAGCATGCCGCCAGCAAGGATATCAATCTCAATGCTGATCAACTATAAGATACCTGGTCTGGAATGATTTCCCCACAGGTACTGTGGTCTGCTGTGATTGGCCAATATAACGATGTAATAGACCATAGTGGCTTTGTGATATTTCTATAATTTTCACTTTTGGGTGTGTACTTGGTTTCATTCTTGGTTGGTTCTTGGGTTTTTGTCACTCTTTTGGGTCCACTGTTTTGGTATCTATTTGGGTTTCCGGTTAGCTGTCTATTATATCCAGGGTAACTCCATTTGATATGGGGGCTTGTTTGGATTTCCACATTTGCTGTGCTGGGTTTTAAGTTGCTTTTTAGTTAGCTGATTGTTGTTGATTTGGAATGTTTCAAGCTGTATAAATGACTACTACCAACGAACGGAGTCATTTAGTCACTGATTCTGACTGGGATCCAGCCTGACGGTGACTCTGACAGCAGTCACTCTGACAGCAGCCACTCTGACAGCAGCCGCTCTCAGAGCAGCCACTCCAACAGCCGCCACTCTGACTACAGCCACTCAGACAGTAGCCATCTGACTGCAGCCCTATGACAACATATCTGATGACAGTCCAACAACTGCTTTGAGAGCGACTCTGCGAAGAGTTTGCCATTACCATACTCTGTGGACAAAAGGTCTTCATTATTTGTCAATGGAAATTCTCTTCCAGTAACTGATTTGAGAGTATATCGCCCACCATGTACTCAACAGCTCAGATGACAATAAACGATCATTGTGTTACTTGTGTACACCATATTGAAGGGCAACCACAATGTTAAAATCAACCAAAACCCCTGAATACTGATAAATCTAAAGTTAACCTGCAATGACCTAAAGAAGTGCACAAAATTAATAAAGTGTAGGAAAGAACAATAGTCCCATCCAATAACATATGCATGCCACCAAGGGGCAGGTTCAAGTTGGTCAGTAGTGTATATTGACATCAGAGATATGAGAGACATTTACCATGCTGAACATGGATGCTTCACTCCTTTCAAATACAGATTTGACTGGGCATGAATTGATGGGCCTGGCTGCAGAGCCAATATGTTGAGTAGGCAACCCTCTCTGTATCTCATTAACCAGTATATGTTCATTATATACTCAGTCTGGAGCTTCAATTCAAATAAATGATAACCACAACCCCATTGGTAAATGGCATCGAAGACTTGGGCTGGACCTTGTATTGACCAGTGTGTTCAACCTGGTTGCCACCACAGCTGGCACCAGATACATTGGACTATACTGTCAACTTTGATAATGATTGGGTCATGGATGGGAGTACTGTGTAAGATACTGATCCTGGTGCTGGGTTCACGCCAGGTGCTGATCCATCCTAGAGCAGCAGAGATTTCAGATTCCTTGCTCACTCCACAACAGTGATTTCAGATAGTTATATGTTCCCCCAAATTGGTGTCATGCGAAAACTAAGACACGCCATGCCAATGTCAGATATAGTACTCAGACACCAGCACTACAAGGAATCTAATGGCAAGCAAGCATTTGCCATTTTACGCACACTAATGCTATGGCGAATGGTGGTGAGCCACATCCCATGCAAAAACCCATAGCCCATCACCTACATACCCCCTACACAAGTAACCACTGAACTTGTGACATTCTGGAAGTCCTTGAGAGCAGTAAAGTACTATATTTGTTCGGTAGATGGTAGAGGAAAAGATGCCAATTGAGCACAACTCGACTGTAACAAGGTCGCTCTGACAACATCACCCTAACAGACACATCCGACTGTTACAAGGACTATTCCAATTTCGTGAGGCTGAGGCTAACTACTTTCTCAATATTAGATCCGGGTTTACTAGTGGTCATAGACCATAGCACCCATACCACAGATCTTATATTAGTGTAAGTTGGGTCAATTAGTGTATATCACCTGTCTTCTGCTTTGCATTGCAAATTGTGACAAAATACTCAGACTATGCTCTCTCTGCAAGACTCACAGTCATATACAGCGATACTAAGCATTTCATTTTCAAAACTCCGTCCTTGATGCAATAGCCATACACCTGAGCTGTAGGGATAAAGCAATTTTGAGGGTCAGCTAGGAATAAGAGTGGCCCGCAGGATCAAGCCAAACCATTCTCAGGTGCCATTGTAGGGATATGGGAACCTGACCACCCATATGCACTGTAACCAACAGAAAGTACTAGTGGTAGGAATACTCATCGTCCAACACTTTACCCAGTAAGTTACCTCCTGACAGTTCTTTGATTCAAACTTCCACACTTTGCAGAACTGTACCACAAATCCCATCAACCTTCAACCATGTGCAGTTTCATGAAGTGATACTACTTGCAATGCAATTGTCAAATTATAAGATCCGTATCTTGTTTACCCTTGGGTCAGGTCACTAGCAATTGCCTGCAAAGCACTGGTGGACAAATCTGGCTGAACTTGCAAGAACATACCAGTCATAATGTTTTCTGTCACATTGACTCTCATTGTATTGTAGAACATATTGTACTATACTGAGATCTACCTGTGTTGTTGGATCCCAGAGGTGGATCCCAGAGTTGTTGTGGGAGAAGGGTATTATAGTACAGCCCAACATAGGGGTTTGGGGGCAAGAATATACTCAGCAAGATTGGCAGATTACTGAAACTTAACAAAGTGATATAATATCAATTCTTAGTTATGGAACATATAACTGGCTGTGAAAATGAGAACGTCCAGTGTAACTTTGACTAACGTGGAAGACGCAATGTATATGGTATCACTTTGACTCTGACAATTTACCCTAACTCTAACAATTTCCCCAACTCTGACAACCACCCCACTCTGAAACAGCAACCACCCCCACCAATATTACAGCATTACTTCAACATTAACTTGGAATAGCAAATGAATATTGTATAACTTTGGCACGGACAATTACCTTAATGCTGACCATTTCCATAACTCAGAAAACTACCCTACACTGATATAGACAGCACCCCCCTCTATAATGCGACATTACATCAACTTCAACTTGGAAGACTCAACATATACAGTATAACTTTCACTCTCACTATTACCTCAACTCTAACGATTGCACAAACTCTGACAACCACCCTACTGAGATGAGGAAAGCAACCTCGGCTATAATATAGCATTACTTTAACTTTTATTCAGAAGACCCAACATATACAGTATAAGTTTGACTCTGACAATTACCTTAACAGTGGCAATATTCTTAACTCTGACAACCACCCTACTTTGTTAAGGAATGCAACCTTGGCTATAATACAGAATTACTTCCACCTCAACTACTGAGACGCTACATATATGCAATAACTTTGACTCTGATAATTACCCTAACTCTGACAATCACTCTAACTCTGACAATCTCCCTATCTTTGATAATCACTCTAACTCTGACAATCACGAAACTGACAACTACCCTACTCCAACACCAGATGTAACCTTATCTATGCAGCAATACTTCAACTCCGACTAGAAAGACCTTCCCTATGCTGTATAATTTCATCCTTGAGAATGAACTTGCTTTAAACATGCTGACAGTATAACTTCAACTATTACATAGACAATTACTCTGACATGGGAACTAATAAGCTGTGGTTGGATTTCAACTCTACATCAGCAAAATGTATTGTTGTCACTAGGAGCCTCTGGGAGGATTTGGGAGTTGTCAGACCAGAATCCCAGCATGCTCAAATCCCAGAGTTGACTGGACAGATGCAGTGTCCTTCAGGAGTACTGGGGTACCTCTGTGAGCGCCGTCGACTGGCCCAGGAGCGGGGATGACAAGCCTGGAAGCACCTGGGAGCGCCGGCAACAAGCCTGGGAGCTCCTCGCATGATTGAATTGCAGTCTGGAAAAATCATTATCTTCTTTGCGAATGCTGCTGGTGCGTCTGGAAATCGTAGCCAAGATGAATCGTTCAACAATTGTTAAACCACATGTATTTGGTTTCTATTCTCATCTATGTATTCATGTATCTATATAGCTACCCATCTACACACGGTATATCTGGACTGGCTGGAGGAGGTGCTTGAGAGGAATTTGAGGTGCGCCTGCAGATGACGATCTTGTGAACATAGAGACACAGTTGGAGGCCATCCTCGTGTGAACATAGAGATGACTTGGAGGCTGTAATCAAGTGAGTTTGGAGATACACTTGGAGGCCGAGATCAAGTAAATCAGAGCTACAGTTAGAGGTTGTAATCAAGTGAGTTTTGAGATGGTATGGGAGGCCATGATTGTGCGAAGTTGCAGGCTGTGATAGAGAAAGTTTAGTAATGCACTTGGAGGCGGAGATCGAGTAACTGAGAGATGCACTTTGAAGCCATAATCGAGGGAGTTTGGTGATGCAGTTGCAGGCCATCATTGTGCAAACTTGGATGATGTGATTGAGCAAGTTTGGAGATACCATTGAAAACCATAATCGTGCAAAGTTGGAGGCCATAATTGAGCGACTCTTGACATGAAGTTCAACATGAGAACAAGTGAGATTGGAGGTTGTGAACGGGAGTCGCACTGGGTGCTCAGATGCTATTCATCTGATAGTCAACTCACAACCTTGGGAATGTGATGAGTGTTACAGGGGCGCTTCCACCTAAGTAACTATACTTCTATATAAGTATTATGCCAATGCTAAAGTAAGTACCAGGTACACAGCCATAGTGGTTAATATAATCCTATAGGTATCTCCAAAGGAAGTGGATAGATAACCGATATAGATGGTATACCCAAATAGAACATGGATGTATTGTCCTTTCTGATGCTTCCAGGTATATAGCAACTAAATCGTATCGTGGCGTGATACAATACTGACAGTGCATGGAATGAACCTCAGTAACATAGTACAGGTATAAAGAATCTTGGAATGATTAATCATTCTGATTAAAGTCTATCGCTTCTTATAATTAATCTTGGTGATTGATTATTGTTTCTTTGAATAATTTATCTCAGTGATTAACTGATATCTCTTCATAAGATTAATATCCGAAATTAATTACTATCTTCTCGTATAATTAATCTCCACGATCTATTGATATCTCTTCATATGATTAATTTTGGCGATTGATAAATATCTCTTTGTATAATAAATCTCGGCAATTACATAATATATTTGGTGGTAATATTTTGCCAGTTGATGGTGCAATCCCAATTGACATGTATCTTCACAAAATCCCCATATCTCCTTGATAAATCTGGCATTCAGATACTATCAGCAATATTACTTTGTAAGAGAAATCTCCCTCACAGTTCCAATTCTCCACTTCTAAGAAGCTCACAGCTTCGTCTTCTCTGTTGCTTGCTTTGGTTTCCGAACCTTCCTTCCAACTGCTGAGGCTTTGGTTCTTGATACTTTGCGTTTCCTTTGAACAAATCGACCTGATCTCGTTACGCCTGTGGCTGTTCGCTTATTGTTCCTATATCGCGGAAGGAACTTCTCCCTGGAATGATGTATAGTATATCCTTGTTGACTATTATCTATAAATTTAGTAGAGATGTCCATTTTAGGAATATCCTCTTCTGGAGATAGTAATCCTTCAGCAGAATAATTTGGTAACGGGGTTACTGTGGCGTTATTCAGGTAATCTGAGAGGATTATTTAATAATGTCGATAATAGATTAATATCTCCGCGAACTGGATTATACTTGCTTGGCACCTGATACACTGTGCTGCAAATATCTGATCTTCCTTGTCAATTGATCCGGTAATAATGATAAAGTGTACATCATTATGTCGTATTCATTATTGACCTTGAGATCGTTCCTGGGGCGGTGGAACCACGTACAATCCTAATAAAAGAAACTGATAATACTTGAATAATCATAATGAAATAAGAACGGAAAACGACAACAATATTTCCGCTTCATCTTCGCAGGTAGGTATCGTTTTTCCTTGTGGCGCTACCCTTCCAAAGCCGAAGCTCTAACTGTTGTTTATAGCTTTTGCCTTAGTGGTTTGAAAGAGTTACTCTCCTGATAAAAACCAGGCCATCCTTAGCTATGATTTAATCTGTCATAACATGAAGTACTCTTGTATTATGAGCCAGGTTCTATGGTAGAGGACCACGCATCCCAAAGGTTATCGTGTAATTTCATTATTGGTGTTAAATAATTACTCTCCCTCATGGGGCCATCATCCGCAAAAAGATTTAATCAAACTGTAACTTCAACTTAGATATCTCACAACTCATTTATTTCGGATAGTTGGAACAGCTCCTCGCCTGACCCATTTATTAGGAGTGCTTATTACAGATTGTTTAATTAATCAAGACACAACCTTCACCATTAAGGCTTTTTGGCTTATCTGTATCAGACACTTACGTGGCAACCCACCATTGCTCTGACATCATTTGACCTTGACGTACTACACCGTATTGCACTTAGTGTAGTTTGCATTGCTCACATATCCCTGTCATGGGAGTTGGACACTCTGCAACTAATGCCCAAGACTTAATCAATCAGACAAACCATGCTTAGGCCGAGACAATTCTCGTTAGCCAGGGAGTACCCGAGTGGTTCCAATGCCTCAGGGAATGGCTCGATATCCCGGGTACTCACATATTGGCTGTTGTTTGGGTAACACGTCATTTGCATTAATGCAGTCGATGTGCCCGATCCCACTTAACTTAGTTCGATAGGTGTGTTTGGGAATAACTGGCATCTTTAGACCTGAAGACTTCGGACTGGCCAAGGTATTTGCATCATCAAATGTGTTGCAACGTAGTATGAGAACTTTCAATGAATACGCTAGCAATGAGGCTCGCCAGCCAATCAACATGAGGCTCTTATGTAATCCCGCTAATGACCATTGGACTGGCTTACTTGCATCGTCTAGGATATGTGGTATGTATACCACATGACTAGACCTGGTGTAACGCCATGGCATATATCCCTTTGACTGATCAAACAAGTACCATTACCTCTGCTAGGGGAGAACCCCTAACAATGAGGGGAATTTGCATTTGCGCTCTCATGGAGAGCTAGCTGGTGGTGCCCAATCATGTAGGGAGGCACGCTGGAAGCTGAAGGTACAAAAGGGGTCAACTTGTAATTGTGAAAGTGCAGAAAAGACAGACAATCTTGGGTGGATACTATACACTGTGTGTGATGTACACCATATATGCAGTACTCAGTGTGTGCTGTACTCAATTTCAGCTCATGATCACCACATGGTGAGATAGAGGCTGATGACTCAGCTTGGGATTCTGCAATAATGGTACAGATGTGGATGACAAAGAGAGATTGGGGGATGAAGATGGGAACAATATGCTGGATAAGAGCGGATATGAAAAATCTGAGGTCAGATTGGGTTTAGGAGGCCACCAGTCATTGTGTATATCCACAGGATTGGGAGTTGTACCAGCCATCAGAGGAATTATTAATTGAGTCGCACACAACATTCCCTTAAGTCCCGGTTTCTCATGATGATTTCCCCCATCTCCTCTCATCTCTCTCTTTCATATCCACAACTCTACCATCATCTAAGAATGCCAAGTTAAGTCATCCCTCTCTATCACTTCTTGCTATGATGATCAGTTGACACCAAGTACAGTATACACCAAGTACAACAGCAACGACCCTGGTTTACATCAGAAACACCCGGGTGTTCCGGACGGCTCTGACGGCTCTGACGGAACCTCGTACCCTCTGACAGAGAATTCCACACTACCAGTCGCGTTGCATACGTACGCCCTTTGATTGGTGGTGACATATACGCATCATCAGAACGACAGGTGTGTCACACTCTTCGCAGGGGCTGCAGTTATGCTGAAGCAGTTTACACAACGCCTGGCAATGTTAATGCCTTTCTCCGGCCGACATCCACATTTTACCTCTCTGCTTATTGCTATATATCGGATGCCGCACTCTCCCCATATATGATTAGTTTTGAGATGTTGTCACTTATTACAATACAGTCTTCCCTTCGCATACATCACTTGCCGTTGCATTTGCTTTGCCATTATCGTATTTCACAGCTCTGAAATATACTGTCCAATCTTCACACTCTCTAGTACTATGCCCTCAGTCCTCCACATTCTGCGTTGATCCATCATGGGCTAGTGATGCTTCTTGCTCCTCATCCGCATCCGCATCATCGCCATGTTTAATCTTCACACTCTCTAGTACTCTGCCCTCAGTCCTCCACATTCTGCGTTGATCAATCATCGGCTAGCGATGCTTCTTCCTCCTCATCCGCGTCCGCATCATCGCCATCATTGCCCTCATACCCATTGACATCACTGGTTCCAAGGTCAAACCTCTCGAGTTCAGTGGTGGGCCATCGTCGCTGGCTGGTGGTGGGAATGGCATCACACTCGTCGCATTCATCACCTTCTTCGTCATGATCCCTGCTGCCCCATGCCATCCCGAAATGCAGTTGGTCATCGGTGCAATTCTTGTCTGTCGGGATGTTTGGGTCAGTGCTTCCGATTTCAGGCTCCTCAAGCGCTACTTCGGAGGTCAAATAGTCAAGAAGAATAGCATTGTCGACACGCGCTGCGTCCACACTGATGACCTCGGCCGGCATTGGGTTCTCCGCCTGTTGGATCTGACGCTTGACTGTCGCAAGAGTGTTTTTGTACACCCTCTGTTGGTAGCTCTCCGGTAGTGTGTTCCAGGTATTCATCAAGAATGTATACATGTCTGCAACGCTAGGCGAGGTTAACAACTTGCGACCCGTTGCAGCGCAGCAGGCTACGTTCTTACCACTGTCATTCTTGTAATTGAAGTAGTTCGACCGATCAAGTCTGTCCGCTTTCACCTTTGACTTGGAGGCTTTCGGATGAACACCTTTGTTCTTTTGCCACTCCAGGAGGACATGGCGCAACGCAGTGCAGGTAAGCATGATCAGTGGCAAGGGTATATCACCGTCCTTGTTGTCAGTCATGGAATTATATACTCCATCAGCATACATACTGCGGTTATTCCCCTGATGATAAAATTTGATGTAGATACACCACGGCATTGCTTCTGCCAGGAAGTAAAGTGGACGCTGGCCATTCATTAGCAGCTTTCGACTCTCTCCACGTTGGATTTGGACTGCGTACACCACCTTCCCCACCCTCTACTCCAGGAAAAAGATAGTTATTGTCTGCCAGAAGGGAATCAATGAATTCCAAATGCTCTGCGGCGGATTCAAAGCGGTGGAGATCATGAAGCACTGCTATGTTGTCCCGTGCTGATTGAATAAAATGGGATTTAACCATATCAACTTGTGCTCAAACCTGGTACCAGTTTGAGCGTGTAATATCCAATGTAGGCCGTTGCTTTGGCAGACCTCTTTCAAGATCTCCTCTGTGCGCGCCTCAAATGCTATGGACCAAATGTTGTTTTGCTGCATAGCGGTGTTCCAGTACTTCTCTATCATCTGCCAGTGTGGGCCTTCAGCTGATGCTTTCGCAACGCGTCGCATGGCATAACTTACCATCTCCAAGTCGCTTGCACTCATAAACGGCCGTCTGTTCCACATGTAGAGATCCAGGAGTCTGCCTGTTGCAAATACAAGACGTGTCATGTCTGAGTGACCAAATTGATGGATACTACGACTGCCGGAGACCATTGATCAATTTGCCGACACCGCCAGCGGTTGCAATTGCCACTTCCTCTGTCTCCAATTCCTTCCTGTAGCTTGCGTTCACAGTGGATTTGTAATGATCATGCGGGCTTCTGGATTAGGGATGGGTGTAGGCAGGATTTCGAGACCGCTGAGAGGAGTAAAAGTGCTAGCGATGCCGGATGTGGGGCTGGATACAACGCGACCTGTTTGGTCTGTCTGTGAGGTTCCTCTAGGTGCTAGTGTGCTACGATTGCTTGTAAGCGGCGTGGTGGTTGGAGTCTTTATCAACTGTTGCTGTGTAGCAGACGGGGTGGAAGCCACGCGTGGAGTGATATCCGCAACACGAGAATTGTTCAGCGAAGATGAGGGGGTGGAGTTCTAACCTTGGTTTGGTGAGGCTACGGAACTCCCTCCTTGACAGGAATCCCTCACACCAGCCGGTACGGAAACACCTCTCTTTGCAGGGGGAAGTGGAGAATTCCCCCAAGGCCCACGCTATTGTTGATTCTGACGATTAGCAAGACTTCAAACATTTCGTACGACCGGAGTCATGTCAGGGTGAGGGCTTTCAGAAGGCATAGTCCGATATAGATGTTCGACGTTAGGAATGCAGCAACAATTTCCTCTCCATGCATATGCAACGGCAGGCGAGGTAGACTTCTATTTGAGCAACTAGGGCGGGATTCGATAAAACATGGAGGCGAATTGTACACTGCGCTAGACTCTAAACCGTGACAATACCCGAGGATGAGATCCCTTGAATAGCATTTAATCATGGGGTCAACTGACATCAGATTATACTCAGATTAAACTCAGCATTGATATTCACTTTTACAGCAATGTCTGAAGGTCTATTTGCACCACTTGAAGGGTGTTCATGCTTTCTTGGTGCGGTTATCATAGAATTGCACTCGTTCTTGGCACATAACTTCGAACCATCAATTGTGTGTATCTTCAGCTTTCCGGCGGAAATCCCCCTTTGGCAGAGCTAAAAGCATCGCGAAGCGAACAATGACATATTATCTATCCTATTACGTCAGTTGCATGTGCTTTTTCCACCCCTAGGCATGTTGGTAGCCATGTTGGATGGTTGCACAGTTAGGACAACCTGAGAACGACCCAGTGTGCTCCGAGATGCATGAGGTCTGAGTACTGAAAGTGGTGTCAAATGCAAAAGCAACGCCCAGCGTTGCAAACTATCCTCACCGGGAGTACTAAATCTCGCCTCGAGGCTTCTCATTCATGAGGTGCCTGGTGTTTGTGCATGATGAAGGCTGGGCCGTTTTGTGTTTGTTAAGCAACAAAACGCATGATATGAATCAAAATTATCATATCTCACAAGTTGAACCAAGAAATCGCAGGAACTTGACTATATAAATCCATTCTTCCCGCCTACACCTTCATTCTCTTTTCCTCCTGTAGTAAACACACCGCCAGCATCCTGAACCATTTCAACATCACATGACTGCCATACAACAACGCCTCTCATTCCAAAACACACCCGATAACCTACACAACTTTGTACTTTCCCTCTGGGCTTCCTTGAGCTACATGCAACTGTATCATAATGCTAACACTTCGGATGTAGATTCATTTACAACTCACAGCGATGGAACCAGCGGGCAGCCGCAGAGGACAGGGGAAGGCTAGGGCAAAGATGCTGACATCGTTCATAAATCGACGCCTGTGGTCGGATTGCAACCGTATAACGGGATTCATCTCGGAACACATCGGTGGACTCATATGGATATAAAATATTTGCGGCATCAACGATGAGAGGGCATGGGACCTCTTTTATGATATAATCTTTCCTGATCCAGTCATGACTCGCCACTTTTCGAAATTCCAGCTGATGTGGCGGCATCACAGGAGCAGGAGTTCGCCTTTTCAGGAGTGGTGGGCTGCCTTCTGCTCATATATGGGGCAAATGTTTCACACAACCCGCGACCAAATGAACATTTCGAGGTGGGAAAACCGCCGTGCCTTCGAGGATCAAGTTGATCGCTCCAATCCGCAGACAACGGGCTCAGGGAAGGACAAACGCTCTGGCGAGCGTTTCTCTTAGTACGGTCACGATGATCTCAGCGCAATAATTGAGCCGTCAAGTTGCCGGCAGTACAAGCCAGGCGACTTCCTGGCCATTAGACCACTGAATTGGGATAAGATAATGGACGAGGGTGATGATGATAAAAACTGGGCGGATCCCGGAGCGCTGAGCGGTGGATGGAGCCATCCTGGCCATGGCAAATACAATTACGACGGCGAGGGTGAGGAGGACACGCAGGGCGGTGAGAAATTGACCAGGAAAGGGATGGGGACAAAGAAGGGAAGGGGAAGGGGGAAGGGGCAGGGGAAGGCAATGGAGGAAGGGAAGGAGAAGCGGAAGGGAAAATGTAAAGGGAAAGGGATTGTTGAACAAACCCCAGGGGGAGATGATATCTCTCGTGCCGTTGCTTTGCAGTTGCAGAAAGAAATGTATGAGGCAGACTAGGACACAGAGGGCTGCCTAGAGCGGGTATATTTAGAGATGGAAGCATCGCTCACCGCGTCATTTTCCTCAGATGATGATACCGACTCTACTGAGGAGTCGGACAGCGAATATGACTCAGCACAGGATTCTGATGTCAATATGCGCATGGAGGATGATGTGGACGCACCGTGCAGTGTTGTTTTAGACGGCGATGTGGTTTTGGAAAGGGACGGTGACGATGAAGAGGAGGAAGATGAAGAGGAGGAAGATGAAGTGGAGAAGGATGAGGAGGAGGAGGATCAGGATGAGGTGCAGGATGAGGATGACGATGATGGCAAAGAACCTCGGAGGATTGGCCAGGGGGAGATGGTAAATACATCGGCTGATGATGTAAATACTGTGGTAGATGATCAGCCAATCGTGCTACCTGTGCAAGGCCAGGAGATGCACGACCATACCCCACGGCCACAACCTCTGGCGCCTGCCCCACGGCCACAACCGCTGGATCCTGCCCCACGGCCACAAACCCTGGATCCTCGCCCACGACGACGAACTCCGGAGACCCATCCCCTCGGTTGGCTGGAGTATTCGGGGCTTGTGACGCCACACAGAGCGTGCCCAGCGGTGCCAACTCTGCGAGAAGCTGAGCCACCTGGAAACACCTCAGATGTGGATGTGAATCAGCAGCTCCTCGGCAAATTGGCAGGTGGCGACAGTCTCCCCGATGCCCTTCTCCCCGATGTCCCGCTCCTGGATTTCCCTCTCCCTGGGGCGCACCCGGATTGCTCGGTAGGCGAAGAGTGAACCAGTCCTCGCGTTGCATAAGAGGCAATGGTTGTTGTGTTCGGGTCAGGGTCAGGTTCTTGTCTTGTTCATTTCCTATGTTCTAATCCATTCATCACAGGCATTGATTATTACACACATCGCGATGTTTTTGAATCGCGCAGGGTGTATTTTCTTTCTGGGTTTTGTATTGGTCTTGTTTTATTCATAGGATTATGGGACATCGTGCATGCAGCGTTTTTGCAATTCCTGCTGTAAGGAACCTCCTTGTGATAGTGTTGCGGCTCAATAAATCACTCGAGTTGGCTGAAATTATAGTGAGCTTACACCCACCAGGCTGCTCAGGCCCATCACCGACATTCGTCCCTTTCTACTGTGTATACTCCACTCCTCCGGTGTCGTTGACAATTCCAGAGAAGACCCCTTTAGGTTGCCCCGAATGTTCATGCGGACAGATGTTCACCTCAGACAACTGGCGACTTAAACATATCAAATTACACCATCCTGAACACCTTCAAGTTGCACGCCAGAAGAATCTGGCTATTCGCAGTGCGCCCCAATCCGTTGAACCCACTCAGAGTTGTAAATTCAACCCTAACAATGATTCAGTTGAAAACTTGGATGCGTTTCCCTACCTCGAACACGTTGAAAACATTGCAGACTTGGAGACTCAATCACCGCAACCTCCTCTGCCGCAGACAGAAACATACCCCGGCACCGGCTCTCCCTTGAGTGATTACATCTCCGAACCATGGGAACGCGACGCTCAGGGTTGCCGTGCGACGAACCTACAAAACAATCCCTACTACCCGTCCGCGACGCGTGAAGAGTACAAATATATCCAGTGTGGGATCAAGATGACAGGCATGAAGAATACCATGACAACGTGCTGAAGGAAGAAACCACCACTCTGCGTTTCCCAAGCTTCAACAACGGGGATGGCGTCCAAAATTTCATGCCTAGCATGCCAGTTGATCAGGCTCTCGGGGAGTGGGAACTACACACTGTCGAGGATATGAGATAGAATGACAATCACCAACGCCCTATCGATTTCTGTAGTCGACACATCATCAAAAGCATGAGATGATTGATGCAGCAGCCAGCCTATGCCGAGCATCTCATTTACGCCCCTCAGCGTTGCTTTTACAGCGATACGCCACCGAAACACCTCTATACCGAAATGCACACTGCGGACTGGTGGTGGGAGACACAGGTATGGAGAAATGCTTGAGGATAATCACATGCTAATCGACGTTAAGTCAACGCTCAGAGTGGGGGATACACTGGTTCCCTTCATCTTCATGTCTGACGGAACACATCTATCGAATCTTGCTGGGGACAAGAAAGAGTGGCCTGGATATATCATGATTGGCAATTGGTCTTCGAAGGTCCGCCAGATGCCCGCAACGCACATCGTCGTAATGGTCGCTCTCCTGGCGATTCCAATCAAGAACCGCAATATTCCTCAGAAGCGGCTGGATGAGCAGCGGCACACACACTGAGAGGTGCTGAATGAAGTACTCCAGCGGGTACTCCAGCCTCTCACATTTGAACGAAATCCCAGCGCTGAGAGCTGGTAGTAGAATGTTCTCTGTGCAGATGGCAACTTCCGGCATTGCAAACCAGTTTTAGTAGCATGGCTTGCAGATTGCCCAGAGTTTAGCGACCAACATCATCTCAAGTGGCATGTCTGTGTTTGGTGCGAGTGTCCAAAGAACAAACTTGGAGATTATGTCCCTCCTGAGAAGCAACACCCCCGGCGGGATCAAAACCTATATAGAACGCTCAGCGAGGCCAACACCATGGCAGCCGATGCCGAACTCTTGTCAAGCCATGAGCACCGAGAATTCAATTCCTTTCAACTTAGTCACTGTATCGTTAGCGACCTCCCGAAGCCCGACCACCTCCATACAATGCAGATCGGCATGCTTGTCCACGTCCAGAAGTGGATTTTCTATTTCATGAGGACGCCCGAACGGCTCGACAAGTACAATGGAATCAGGTTATCCGTGCCTGCTTACCATGACCTCACACCAAAAAATATGTCAGATGAGGAAGTTTCTCAATGGAATGGGAAGGAGATGAACAAAATGAGCCGGTACCTGGGTGGAGTTGTAACCCAGTCTCTGTGAGGCAGATGCCGCACTCAGCGTCCCTTCTTCAATCGCGCAATTGATTGCACACGTGCATTTTCAGAGTTATCTATGTATGCTCAACATGAATCTCACGATGATGCAACATTGAGATTCATCGACAATGCCTTGCATAGTTTTCACACCTTCAAGGATGTTTTCTTACTCGGCCAAGCTGGCAAAAAGGCGTAGGCCAAACCCAATGCCCTTGGAACGGAACTCATGAAGAAGCGAAAGGTAGATGAGGAAACAAATGCTGAAACTTGGACACCGTCCAAGAAGCATCACGAAATGAACACCTGGTGGGATTATATCAGCCACGAGATGGATGTTTCCAAGGAGGTAGATGTTGTCTTCAACTTTCTGACTTGATGTCTCATAGGGTCTAACAGATTCGTTTATAAGGAGCCTTGCAACAGTATTCTGCCGACAGACATCAACAAGCACATTAAACGAACCTCAAGGACGGTTGGCACGCTTCCAATCACAATCTGAACTACCTGCCACAAGTAATCACCTTTAAGCATCGCATTCTCTGCTTCGAAATGAGAGAGCTCAATCTCCAAGCCCTCGCTCAGCGTCAGGGGAACAGCGCTGCCGCCTGCAAAGTCCTCCCGTGCGGTGCTGATCTGGCTGCCCCCTGGAGCTCCCAGTCACATGCGAAGCCTGAATTCATGGGACCCCAAAACCACGGTAATGGAAAGCATCCTGACGCTATGATCAAAGACTTTAGAGCATTACTCGACAATACACAATACACAACGCACCGCATGGCAATACTCAGCGGCACGCAGGAGTCTATCAAGCATAACAGTCGTAACAAGCCATATATGTTGGATAAACAACTGCACGCAATGGAGCTCTGTATTTATTATGGTATTAAGGTTCAAGTTGAGGGTTTAGAAGGTCAACGCATATCTCAGATGTGTCGATGCACAGGAAGCCAGAGCTGGCGCGGAGGGAACCGACTGCATGACTGGGAGTGGGTAAAGCAACGCCCAGGGAGGTGATATGGCGCGCTGAATGGGCGTCTCCCGTGGCAACTGCAATGACTATTCAAAATCAAGCTCCTATACAAAGATGGAGGTTTCGTTGAGTACTGGTTGGCCCTGGCGCTCACCACAATACCTGAAAACTCGGGTAACTTGGAATCTGTCTCGCAATTCATAGCAGTGAGAAACGCACCGGCAGCCGTTGCTTTGCAAGTTTTCAGCATGGGAAACATTGTCGGCTGTGCGCAGGGAATTCCAGAGATAGCTCCGGGTAGTATGCCAGGAGACGGAAGGAACGAGCGATGGATCGTCAATAGCCACATAGATCTGGCGACTTGGAATGATGTGTATAATCAGTAAAGAGAGAATTGCATTGTGCACACAGGTAGGAGGAACGCGAGGAGAGATTTTTGCAGCGTCACCCATTGCATTGCAATCCTGATGCAAGCACGTACCCAATGAACTTATTCCCACGTATGGTCACAGTTGGCCACAACGTCAGAGTGTTTTTTTCAAATAGGAGACCAACAGAGCGAAAAGAAACGGTGAAACCGAGATTGGAGGGCAATATGCAACGCGATGCATGCTAGTGACACTAGGTGCGGAGTTATCTGCCACCGGGGTGTCTGTGACAGCTCTGGCGGAGCACGTCCACTCTGACGTATCCCTTCCGCCCGGACGGAAATGTTTTTTGCTGATGTACAGTTTTCATCACATGCTGCATACCCAGATTCCTGCATACACTGAGTACATCATCATCCCAAGTTCACCTGTCTCACACTCCCAGTGAGTAACTCATCTCCCAGCAGACGTTGTTGTACTCAACTCTCTACATTCCCACAATTACGAAATAACCAATGATTAGAGTATCAGTTGCAGTCACACCTCCCTTTTGGTCTACCGCCTCCAGATCGACCACCTCCAAGTACTTCATCAATCTCCATCATTTGTGGCCTCCTAGTACATCTCCATTGTCACTTGATTATGGCCTCCAAGTTCACACGATCTCGGCCCCCAACAATATGTCCAAACCTGCTCAATCACACCCTCCATGTTCACAGGATCATGGCCAGCATGTTCATTTCCAATCTTGCTAGATTACTGTGTCCAAGTGTATCTCTGCATTATAGGATCTCAGCCTACAAGTGCATCTCCATACTTGCTCGATTAGAATCTACAAGTATATCTCTGGGTTACTTCATCTGAGCGTCCTAGTGTATCTCCAAACTCGATTGATTATGGCCTCCAAGTTCGCAACATTCTGGCCTCCATTAGGATATCCAAATTCACTCGATTATGGCATCCAAGATTGCATGACCATGGCCTCCAAGTGCATATCAAAACTCGCCCAGTTATGGCCACCGAGTCTATCTCTGAACTGCTTAAATCACTGTCTCCTGTAATGGACGGGGTTGAAGGAAGGTGGCATTGGTAACAATAATGTGATATCGTAATCAAAACAAAGGAGCTCAAAGTTTGTCATGAGGAATCAAGTGAAGGCAAGTGCGAAGTTATTTCAAAGTCGTCTGTTGCTGTGCTATACAAGAAAATGAGTAAAGAGAGAAGAAAAGGAAATCCTCCAACGCCTAACATACTCTCTTTATGTACAATTTGTCTGCCACGCTCGAATCATTCCTCATGCTCCGATGTACCATCCAAATCCTTTCCCATGATCTTACACACCATTAGTGCAACTCTTTTCAACACAACAACGCAACATCATCCGATGTTGCCACACCTCCAACCACTTCCTTATCAGAAGAAATTATGTCACCACCCCTACACAATTATCCTGTATCCTCTCTGCCTTTCCCGACGTCTCCTTCCTTCCATAACACCCCTTCCTTCATGCTTTCCATGAAACAGTGTCTGATTATCACTCGTACACCCGAGCCATCACAGTATCCCCCCCTCAGGGCTGAGGTCACTAGAGGACTTCATCCTACCATCCTGGCTTCTCCAGATATCATTCATGAGACTCTTCAACTGCTTTTAATCGATCCACAAACTCTGCAGGTTCGCATGTCAGTGAATTGTACCCGGTTCAACTTATTAGATACTGTTGCTGGTTGCAATCAATTCAACTATCCTCGACACTGGGAACTTGGTACTCCACTTCACCATCAACCTTGACTGGGGGTGGCGGAGTAACTCATAGTCCGGTAAGAGGATTATCAACTACAGGGTGCAGAAGTGATATGGGTTGTACTCAGTGGATACTGATCGAGGTGGGAAGATCCCAGTCGTATGCATATGGGGATACTTGACCGGTGACTGCAAATGGCCCCAGTCATTTCCAGTCCAATTTCCGCGTTGACCTGGTAGTTTGGACATGTTGGGCATCCAACCAAACGTGAGATCCTTTGTGAATATGTGGCGCTGGAATCCAAGCACCATTTCCTCCATCATCCTGGACCGCTCAACTACATCTCATTTTCACACAGATCTGTCCATGGACTGGTTGCATGGTGGCCTGAACACAATCGGCATCTATACGCCGATGATTCTGTCCCTCTGTTGCTTTCTTCAACAGTGTCATCTGGAGATTCATGCCATACATGGCAATGCATGGGGTACACTTTGTCGTGTCTGATGTTCCATGATTCACAGCAAACTCTGCCATCGGAAGCTGCTTCATGCAATCAGGCTGCTGGTGATTCACAGAAATGTGCAGATGCTGTTCCATGCTGGCATTTATACATTCGGTCTGGCCATCTGTTTTCGGGTGACAGGCAGTCAACATCCTTCAGTCCATCCCCAGCCACTGACATATCTGACCCCAAAATGTTGAAGCTAACTGGGGTCCTCAGTCCGAAGCAATTTTTGTCAGAAGTCCATGAAGACACACCACCTCTTTCTGTAACAACTCAGTCAAACCAGAAGCATCTATCATTGTATGGCAAGGGCCGAATGTCGAATCTTGAACAGCTTATCCACTACTACCCATATTGCATAAAATCACTCACATTCTGGTAACCATACCATGAAATCCGTCGAAATGTCTTCGCATGGTTTCTGCAGTACAGGCAATGGTCAAAGGACTCTGAATGTTGAATGTTGCAAACTCCGGGAATGTTGACACCTGTGGAAATTTTAGGCATATCAATCGACATCCTGTCTCATCTGCTTCAAATAATATTCTCACTCATGAAGATCGAAGGTCTTTGGCCGTGCCATATGTCCTGGCAATGCTGTCGCATGATGTTCCAGTATCAACTGTAAATGCAACACTTCATCATGTGGTACATACAGTCTCCCCCTATATCATGTATTTCCTTCTGTCCCCGTAAATTCCACAATCATAATTTCTTCCTGCCCATTCTTCGACCGAATGGCTTCCAGTATCTTTCCTGGTGGTGGATCAGTCACATATACTATTATCGTATGATCTGAAATTGAGAGACAGCCCTGGGCGGGCGGGCTATCTGTCAGCAAACCCAATTGTTCCGGTATGTTCTGCAGCTTTACAACCACCTGTTCCATATTTTTCAATCTTTCATCCCCCCCCCTCAGGGAGATCTCCTGGTCTTCTCATCAAAGCATCTGGCTTTCCATTCGATTTCCCTGGTCTATAGACTATCTGATGATTGAACCGAGTCAAAAATTCCGACCATTGTGCCTGGCGTTGATTGCATAGCTTCTTTGTGATGAAGTATTCGAGATTTTTATGGTATGTTAGCAACTGAGGGGGGTATGCTGCACCTTCACATTCCAGTCTCCATTTGTTAAGTGCTTGAATGATGGCCATGAGTGCTTGATCATATATATCTTAATTGCACTCTGCTGGTGTATGTTCTTGGAGTAGTATACCACAGGGTGTGGTACACCTTGTTCATCATACTGTGACAGTACACCAGTAGTTATGTAATTGAAGCCATGTGTTTCATTAATTACCTCGCTCTCATGATCGGAATGCTGAAGAACTGGTGCCGCTGTACATGCAGGTATCATCATTTCACAAGCAAGTTGTTGTTCGAATTCCCATCGAGATGGTACATTCTTTTTTGTTAACCTTGTCAACAGTTCGGCTGTTTGAGAATACTTAGGTATGAAACGTTGGTAATTATTGCAAACCCAATCAATTGTTGTACTTCAAATAGGTTATTCAATGTGCCGTTCTTTGTCTTCTTTTCAGAACTCCAAATCCTGATTGTATGCACTTTATCTTCATCCATCAAAATTCCTTTCATTGATATAATCAATCCTAAATATCACAAAGTTTCCCTATGAAATTCTCATTTCTCAGGCTTCAAATAAAGTCTGGCTTCCAAGAGGCATTGTATAGCCCACTTAACATGTTCCACATGATCTTCCTCCAAATTGCTATATATCAATATGTCATCCAGATAGGCTGATGCAAAATCGTCCAAGGCTTCTCTTATGGTGTTATTAATATATGATTGGAAGTCAGCAGGGGCATCTGGTGTTCCAAACTGCATAACTGTAGGCTCGAACAAGCCATATCTCGTTCAAAACACTAACTTATGTTCATCCCCTTCCTAAAATTGTAATAAGTTATATACCCGTTGGACATCAAGCTTCGGATATATCTGAACTTTTCAAAGATGATTCAGTGTTCCTCGTATCAGGGGAAGAGCGTACCAATTTTTAACACTTTAACTATGAATATCCTGGTAAACACTACAGAATTAGGGTCCTCCATCAACATTCTTTGCGAATACATCTGGTCCCGCAAAGGGTGATGATGACTGACGGATAAAGCCCCTGGACATATTCATCTCCAGCTATTCTTTGAGTACCACTAACTGTGCTCTCGACATCGAGTAAAGGGGTTCCCAGGTTGGAGTGTCGCCTTCCTTCGGGCATAGTTTGTAACCCTTGTCTGAATGATACAGAGGAAGCCAATCCACCAACATCATATTGAACCACAATAACAACTGGTGGTACAGTTTGGGAACAATCATTTTGAGGGGTTGTTCTTTGAAATCATTTGCCTTGATGGCTTTATTGATATCACACAGTGAAGTTTTGAAAATTGTTAAGTTTCCTATCTTCACCATTCAGAAGAAAGATGCTCCAGTTTGCATAACTATGTTCCCTCCAATCAGTTGTGGTGGGTGAGTCTGTGGTTCAAATATTTCTCCATCTGGGGAGTGAATTGGGTCCGGAGGTTCCTTCATGACTCCTTGGATTGTTACAGGTGTATCACAGCAACGTGTGACGGAGTATTGTGTTTCAAACGTGACCTGATTTGATGCAAACCATACCAAGTAATCGGGTATTAGTAGCCAGGGGATTCCAAGGACAATCGGGTAGTGCCCTAATTTCATAACAAACATCAGTAACTGCTCCTTATGATCTTGAATCTCCATCGCAACTTTCGCAATATGTGTAATGTCCCCAGATTCAATGGGTCTTCCATGGATAACCTATACATGTTGTTCCTCCTATCATTCTTGCAATGACATCTGATGATTGCGAACACAATCTTGATCAATAAATGCAATGCCTGTAGCTGCGCAGTCGATCAGAGCATGTGTAGGTATCTGTTCGTTGTTCGTGGTCAATATGCAGGTTATAACTAAATGTTTTCCTTCCATTGATTGTTTTAATACCTCCACCTTGCTAACTGAAAGACGCAACATTCCAGAACATTTCAAAGCATTTAAAGCAAAACTTTTCTGTCAATCAAAGAGCGATCTTTCTATGACTGACCTAATCTTTTTCCGATTCCTCAGAACCAGACCCTGCTCTTACTTCCTTAATTTCTGTACCAGCTGCCTTAAACCTCTGTGTCTTTTTGCTTGCCGCACAATCTGCTGCCCTGTGGTTAAATCCACCATAGTACAACCACGTTCCATCCATAAACCGTTTCGCCCATTCTTCCACTGAAATCCTCCATGTACTTTAGCTGAGGTCAGTGGGAACTGGTCCACTACATACCGCAACTGTTCCGGCCGGGGAAGTTGTGGGATCTTTCGGAGGTGCACTGGGTTTTGGTGAGGAGGTGAAATCAATCCCTCCTGCTGTCCACGGTGTGGCCTTCGCAGCCTGTTGTTGTGGGGTATGGATATCCCATTTCTGGTGGAAGTCTACAACTGTGGGAAGTTCCTCAGGCATATCGGTATCCTGGAAGGTATCCTTCATCTCCTCCAATAATCCCGTTCTCAGTGCATTTTGATGGGCTGAGGCATTCCAATTCAAGTCTGCAGTGATAAATTGGAACTCAGCATAATACTGAGCAATTTCACGTTTCAGTTGTTTAATTTTGTGGATTTTTCACTCTGCTGTGGCCACTCTGTCAGGGTCCCTAAAAGCTGCATCCAAGAGTTGTATTGAAGCTGGTAGGTCCCCCAGCACTATAGTTCCGTCTTCCCAGATATGTGGCAAGATCTGGCTCAACCCTACTGCCTTCAGGTGGTAGAATGTATATCACATCTTCACCTGTTCAACGGGAAAACTGCCAGGTTTGTTTGATATGACCATCCGGAGTTGAGCAATCCGGCCTCTCAACTGAGTTCAGTCTGACCTTGATCAGTCCGGGGAGTCAGGAAACTTCTGGGATTTGTCTTCCTGGCACTGGCGAGCAGTTGGAGCCGCCCTAGCTGGCCGGGTTAGAGCATTGGCTAACTGTGTCCGCAAATTCATCACATTCTCTCCAGATTCTCATGTGTCCCGGGACATTGCTGCCAGCTCAGCTTGCAGTTCCTGTGACATCCCATCTGTAGCTGGAATTCTCCTGGCTTTGGCAAGGTCGGTCTGCCGACCTTGTATCTGTTCATCCATCTCGGAGTGGTGGCATGTTGGCTGCAGGAAATGCTGGGCATTCGGGTCCATCATCTCCTTCTGTCATGTAATGATCTGTGCGAGGTGATCGCACACCCTCTGTACCGTAGTCCCACATTCCATATACTTTGCCACTGGTAATAGCACTTCCTGTGCTTTCGCCAATAACTCCTGGGTCTCCTCAAAACCTGTTTCGAGTATGCTTTTGTTGATGACCTCTCCTTTCAGCGCTTGATCTGCTGCTGATCCTTGGCCCACTCAGTCGTGTTGCTCGGATCTGGCCATCAAAACAAGCTAGGTACATCTACCAGTGCCAATGATATGCATCAATCTTGGAAAGGGTGGGAGTTGGGGGTACTATAATAATCAGCGGAATCCCTAGAGGCTTAGCTGTTGTGGCTGCTGCTGCTGTGTGTCCAATGGTCAACAGAGCCACAACACAAATATATCCTTCACAGTAACACTCTTCCTCGGGGTCATAGTCAGTGAACCACCTGTGGTGTAATCCCTTATACTTCATCCTGTGGGATCCAACCATACAATGGCAAATATTTAGACCTCCACCCTCTCTGGCTGCTTTGGTCAAATATACATTCCAAGGAGAGGGGACCTCTACCTGTTCCCAAAAATACACTTCCAAAGGTTCTTCTTGAAAAGTGGCTACTAGTATGGCTTCAATACTGTCAAAGGCATTCAATGGTTAGGGTTCGAAAACAAGGCAAGGGGTTCCAGCCAGATCGAACCAATTCATTCAGGAAGTACAGTTACTATCATACTTTCGCATTCGAATAGGGTGATTGGTGAGTGTACTGGCTGCTATCATATCTGGTAAGCTGTGGCAGGAGGTCGACGCAATCATCGCAAATGGACATCCAACCTTGGTTAGGTGCTAAATACACCTAATAAGAATCAGAGCAACATTCATGACAATACTTTCACCCTGTCGAGGGATGTGGGCACATTCAGTATCAGGTACAATGTATAAGATCCAGTGTAACAGTCAGGGTTGTAGGAAGGTGATTTAAGTAACAATAATGTGATATTGTAATCGAAACAATGGTGCTCGAAGTCCATATCAAGGAATCTACACAAGACAAGAGTGAACTCATTTCAAAGTCGTCTGTTTCTTGGCTATACAAGAGAATGAGTAAAGAGAGATGAAAAGAAAATCTTCCAATGCCAAACATTCTCTCACTTTATATTGAATTCATCTGCGACCCTCATTTCATTCCTCATGCTCCAATGTACTATCCAAATCCTTTCCTATTATTTTACAACCCCTCAGCGCAACTTTTATCAGCACAACCACACCACAGCATCCAATATCACAACACTTCAAGCCACTTCCATATTATAACACATTATACTGCCACACATACACAACGATCCTGCAGCTTCTCCATGTCTCCCAATGTCTCCGTCTTTCTGTAACACTGCTTGCTTCCTGCTTTCCCTGAGACCAACTCCTATTATCACCCGTAAACCAGAGCTGTGACACCTCCAGAATTGCACAATCAAGGACTTTCCCAGCATCGGCAAGTCCATTCAATTACACCCGCGAAGTTCACATGATAATGGCCTGCAAGTGCATCTCCATACTCGCTCGATTACAGCTTCCAAGTGCATCTCCAAACATGGTTGATCACTGCCTCCATGTTCACACGATTATGGCCTCCAATAGCATCACCAACCTTGCTCGATCATGGCCTCTAAGTTGAAACAATTATTGCATCAATGACCATTTCCAAACTCACCCAATTACGGCCTGCAAGTGCATCTCTGAGTTACTTGATCTTGGTCTCCAGGTGAATCTCTCAGTTACTTGATCTCGGCCTCCAAGTGAATCATCAATCTCACATGATTATGGCCTCCAACTTCATTTGACTATGGCCTCCAAGTGCATCGCCAAACTCACCTGATTGCAGCCTCCAAATGCGTCTCTCAGTTCACTTGTGATCGGCGTCTGGGTCCCCCTCATATTTCAACTCGAGCTCGGCCACCAAGTGCATTGGTGAAAGCTTTGGTGCAATCATAATGGAGTTATAATGTCCCTGTTACCACGGTGTTACAGTTGCTTAGTATAGATTATGACTGTGTACTTTGTACATTGGTGATAAGGGATGTGTTATGGGAAATCTATGTGAGTGTTACCATATGTAATGTCGAATTACAGAATCAAGCATATATCTTATACTGCATACATTCTGTCAACCCCTCTTTGTCAATTGTCATCTCAACCACTATTACCATCACTGCCATCACCATCACCACCATCACCATCACCACCATCACCATCACCACCATCACCATCACCACCATCACCATCACCACCATCACCATCACCACCATCACCATCA
>Ga0307515_10002490_pt1 | contig 39964 bp, 2 predicted proteins | sample 17_EM_MG_FD_194513 | JGI IMG/M metagenome (GOLD analysis project Ga0307515, IMG submission 194513) | Populus trichocarpa ectomycorrhiza microbial communities from riparian zone in the Pacific Northwest, United States - 17_EM | ecosystem: Host-associated > Plants > Roots > Unclassified | place... | reverse complement strand
AACCCTTATTTTAACGTTCCAAACTCTTAATTTGATTTATTAGTTCATTTGTCGGTTAGGTACGTTTATTAACCAAGGTTAGTTATCCGTTCGTTTGATAAATAAAGAAGCTTAAAACACTGCAAAAGTAGAAGTAGTGACTTCTTAAATAAGGTAGTAGATTAATTTCTTAGTAAGCGCTAAATATAAAGATTAGGTACAGTATGGTAAGCAGGCCGGGCTTATAACTGTAAGCTTTATAGTGCAAAGAATTGAATAAACGACTTAATTGTGAATGTAGCTCTAAAGTCTCTATATATACACGAAGAAGGTGGAGGTAATAAGACATAATAGGGTAATAGGTAACTGAAATGGGAACAGTAATCTGCAAGCAATATTAATCTGCAATTAATATATAGGGTGGCGTTAACGCTGTCTTAGAGCCTTCTAAGCGGTGATCTTATGTCTTAGCACAGTGTTGGTAGTCGGTTACATAAGCTTTACTAACTAAGAATAACCCTAGTATTAAGACTAAAGCTATAAACTAGGACCTTACTATTTCTAAATTTAATACGGACTAAAAGCGGGGCCTAATTATTTATAGTAAACGGTTTTTATTTCTGGAATAATGCTATAAAGCGGCGAATCTATAACTATAAGGTATAAACCTATGGATAGCTCTTAATACTAAGAATTATACTTAAGTATAATTAACTAAAAATCCGTCTCCTTTTACCTACTTTAGATGGATCTCTAATACCCACTACTATTAATATAGAGATCCGCCGTAAAGATAAGTTATTTATAGCAGTTAAAGCAACTTAAAAAAATTGCAAATATTTAAGGAGATACTAGCTCCTAATTTCTAGTAAATACTTAAACGGATAATATAGAGGAATGGTTAGCTTATACTAGAGCTTTAGCGTCTATAGTAAAAGTATTATAGAAGTATATATATTATAGTAAAAGCAAGGATTGTTATTAAATCTCTTTAGTAAGTACTTATTAATTGCTAAAAAGATGAACCTACGTAAGGGGTAAAATTAAAAATAACTATTAAATATTTTACCGAAGCTGGCTCTAACACAGATATCTATATATAGTTTAACTCTTATACCTATTATTCCTACTTATTACTCCCTTAAATGTTAATTCTCCTATATATACTCTATATTTTTATATAGTTAAAGTAAATAAAATTAATAGAAGCTGATCCCGTATTATAGTCGCAATAACTTTAACTGTTAGACTAGTTTACGATCCTACTTTTCTATATAGGTAAATTAATTACTTATTAATTGGAAGTCCATTATAAGAAATTAATAAAAACTCTCTTTTTTAAAATGAGGCCTTTTTAAGCCTCTATATATATATAAGGTAGGTAGGTTACTAGTACCCTATTACAGAACATAGGCAGTAGCTATAAAGCGTATATATTTAAGGAGTTTACAAGACGTTACGCGATCAATTGTAAGGGTTAAGGGCGTAAAGAGGTAATATACCTACACGTAGCTAACATAAGCTATACGCGAGGTATACGTAAGAGCACAGGGCTCTCCTATAGAGGCCCCTATAGTAGGGTTCCGTAACACTACCCCCCTTCCTATAAAGGTGGAGCTCCGGCGACGCTGTAGTTACTATATATATATAGAAGTGACACTTAAGGTATAGAAAAGAAGAAAGGGGGGTATTGTTAAAGGTTTGAAATAACGTTATATAATAAGGCTTAGCATCTAAAAATCTAACTAATTAGATAACTTTAACCGCCGGTTAAAGTTCCTAGACATCTTAATAATATTCCAGTTACGTAATCGCACTTTACCGCAATCTAACGGCAATTTACCCTTATATAGTAATGTACAACGGTTTAACTCTATAAGGGCTCCTATAGAGAATTAGGTATAAAATCTCTGCTTAGGCCCAGTTTCTATAGGTTCGCGTAGTAAAAGTTGCTAATTAGATCCTTTGTATTTTTAAAGTATTCCTATAATTGCCATTCTGGCTAATCTATATCAAATCCTATATATATAGCTCTGTAGTAAAGCCGTTATCCTCTGCCTTTGCTAAAGTATTTAGAGTTAATAATTTATTTAACGGTCCACTCTATAACGGGACTGTCCCGTTACAGTAAGGACGTCTTGGTAAAACACTTAACAATAGTAGAATTCTGTTAAAGCCTTTTGAAGCACGTGCACGTACTACGGCTACCCCTATATCTTAACTACGTTAACCTAAACCTGTTCTGTTTCTTATCCGAACGTCTTATTACTTATAAGGTCTATATAACTTAGCTCTTAATAGAATCTTATTTCCTTTAAAGCTGCCTTAAAGGCCTTACCCCCTTACATTACGTTCGGACCGCATTACTATTAAAATAATATAAACTCGAACTTAAACTCAAATAACGGTAAACTTAAACTTAAACTTAAATTTAATTCGATACGACGGCTGCAAGCTAAACTTAACGACAAGCGCCGCGCCGATACGCCTGCGACCTCGAATACAACGACAAGCTCCGTGCCAATATGCCTACGAGACGACCCGTCGCTAGTATTGTACTACTATACAAACTGACAAGATCTCGTGCCATTACGCCTATGAGATGACCTATCGCTTGCATCGTACTGCTACCCGAACTGATAAGATCTCGTGCCGATACGCCTGCGACCTCGAATACAACGACAAGCTCCGTGCCGATTTGCCTACGGACCTCAAATACGACGGCTAGCATCCTACTGCTATACGAACTCGATACGACGACTCAAATTTAAACTCGAATTTGAACTCAAACACAACAACAAACCTTATGCCAATACGCCTGCGAAACGACCCCGATAACCCGTCGTGCCGATACGCCTACGACCCTATCACTTGCATTGTACTACTACCCGAACTAACAAGCCTCGTGCTGATACGCCTACGAGCCGCACACAACTAGGTAGAGCCTCGCTCCCTAGACCCTCGAACCCGTCGCTTATATCGTACTACTGCCCGAACTAACAAGCCTCGTGCCGATATACCTACAAGACGACCCGTCACTGGCATCGTACTACTACCAAACACGTGGCTAGCACCCTACTGCTATACGAATTAACAAGAACTCGTGCTAATACGCCTACAAGACGAACCAGATAACGACCGTGCCGTTACGCCTACGGAAGGACAATCCTTTTTAACAGAAACTAAGCTATGTATACTCCGAAGAACGACCTCAGTTAATACTAAGACTAGTACTGCGATAAACAACGTTAATTAAGACTTAGCTATGGAAGCTGCGATAAATAAAGTTAATTAATACTTAGATACTAGCTGCGATAAATAACCCTAATTAATACCAAGCTGTATAAGCTTTAATAAACGAAATTAATTAGGAACAACTCTGTTACTAGTATTGCACTACTATATAAACTAATAAAATCTTATGCCGATACGCCGTATACAACTAGGTAGAGCCTCGCTCCCTAGACCCCCAAACCCGTCGCTTATATTATACTACTACCTAAACTAATAAGCTCCGCGCTGATTTACCTATAGACCTTAAATATAACGGCTAACATCCTACTGCTATACGAACTTAATATAATGACTTAAATTTAAACTTAAACACGATAACAAACATCGCGTTAATATGCCTACGATACTTAAATACGAATTTAACCCTTACTCCGTACTACTATAAACCAGTACTACGTATAAACTAATCCTATATACGAACCAACCTTATACACGTATACAAACCGATCCTACCGTATAACTACGAATACTATACCCTACTAGAGCCGAAATTTTTCATACTTACCTTCCCTATATATAATATAATATAATATAATATACGATATAAAAGGGAGCCCCTAGGGGGGGGAGCCCTAGGGGGGAGGTAGGGGGGTTGGCCTTAGGGGCTTAGCCTAGTAGAGGGGAACCTAGTATAAATATAAGGAAGCCGTAGAGCTGCTAAAAGCGAGGGAAGGTTTTAAATAAGCTTTGGCATAAGCGTCTCCTATACGGTAAGGACGTAGCGGAACGCGGCGATAGAGGCTTAGTCTGCTTTAGTTCTGCTAAGTAATAAGAAGGAGGACTAAACTGGCGGAGCCCGTGTAGTAGAGGACGCAGGACGTATAGGAATAAGGCTGACATTTATAAGAATTTTTCTTTCTCTTTTATACGCCTCGAAGGAGCTTAAGTTTAGGAGGGGGGTACTATAACGGGACTGTCCCGTTATAGTAAGGACGTCTTAGTAAAACACTTAACGATAGTAGAATTCTATCAAAGCCTCTTAAAGCACGTGCACGTACTACAGCTACCCCTACATCTTAACCACGTTGACCTAAACCTATTCTGTTTCTTATCCAAACGTCTTATTACTTACAAGGTCTATATAACTTAGCTTTTAATAAAATCTTATTTCCTTTAAAGCTGCCTTAAAGGCCTTGCCCCCTTACACACTCCTCGTAGTTCTTATCTTTATTCTCGTCTTAAATTAGTACTAGTAGGGATTTAGGCTGTATCTACCCTAGTAAAGGGTTATACTAATAGAGGTATAGTAGCTATAGGTAAAATATAGGCTATATCCTTTAGGTAGCTAGGGTAGGTAGGAGTTCTAGCTTATATATAGCTCCCCTATTAATAACTCATTTAATTAAATAGGGGCTAAGGTTCTTATAATTAAGTGACTTTATAGGCCTCTATATAGAGATATTACGTATATCTAGCTATACCTAGTCGCTAACACGCATCTCTAGTAGTGGCGTTTTATAATAGTCGGCAAAGTAGGCCTACTTTACTTAGGCCCAGGCTATTTCTCCCTTATAGTAGTTAAGTAGATTTTTTATACGGTCTGTATACTAGTTAGTAAGTAATATCTTAAGGCGTTATTTATATAGCAGTTTCTTATTAATAGGTTCCGGCGGCTTTACGCCGGATTAGGGGTAATAACCCTTATTCGTAAAGAACGGGGTAAGTCCTATAGTAGTTAAGACGTAGTTATTTACTACAAATTTACCTAGTAGGAGGTAATCTACCTAGTCATCTTAACTATAGGCGACTACCTATTATAGGTACGCTTTTATACTAGCATTAGCGTTTTCCAGTTGCCTAGTAGTTTTATAGTAAAAAAATATAAATATCTTAACGGAGATGCCAAGGCGTTAGTAGATTCGTCTCTATATATTAGAGTTAAATTATATACCTTAGTTGGACGTAATTAAGTTAGGTAACCTATATAGTTAGTAAACTTCGTAAAGAAAGGCGTTAGTAATATCGCTAACGGCTACGCCTTTAGTTAGGACGTAGTAGCGCTCTTTTATAAGTCGGTATATTATTATAAGGATGTTCTTATAGGTACGGCCGTATCATTTATAGGGTAATAGGTTAATAACGAAATCTATAGTAATATCTGCCTATTGTTATATAGGTACTAGTAAAGGGTATAATAATCCTTAGTACTTTATATTAAAGGCCTTAGCGCGCTTATAACTATAGCAGGCACCTATAAAGCGTTTAATTAAGTCTATTATTTTTGGCTAGAAGTAGTATTAGCTAAGGAGCTCGTAGGTTCCTCCTTTACTTAGGTAGCCGCTTAATCGGAGGTCGTAAGCTATTTGGATTAGTTACCGCTATAGATTTTCTAAGTTAGGGATAAATAGGCGGCCTCTATAATAAAGCCTGTTTTTTTTTTACTTTTAAGGCTACTATATTAATCTAGCCTAAGCTTTAAAGGTTAGTAGGTAGCGTATAGGCGTTAACAGTCTTTGCGGTAATAAGTTAATATAGTAATAGGTTAATAGAGGTATTATATGCCGTAGTAATAAGCTTATTAATTTTGGGAGGTAACTTTAGTTTTATGGTATAAAGCTAAGGTATAGTTGGCTTTATTATAAGTAGTATACCTAGGGCTAAATTTTGTGCTTTTAGAATCGTTTATTATTAAAACTAATTATAGGGGTTATTTTTAGACTAAGGAAGGTCTTACAAGCGGCGTGTTAGGCTATTAGGTTTAGTACCTTATACTCCTAGTCTATATATAATTTTAAAGTTAAAACTAAAGAGGAACTCATTCTAATATACTTAACATTAGTTTAGCTACTTTATGGTTATAAAGTACTTAAGGTTGCGATGGTCCGTAAGGACTTTAGTTAGTTAGTTAGGCTCTACTAAGAAAAGTTCTAGTTAGAATTCTTTAAACGCTTATATAATTATAAGGAGTTCTTTATTATAGATCTTGTAGTTATACTCTTATAGTATAAGCTTAGATAAGTAAAATATAACTAGGTAAAGGAGACCGTTATTACCTATCTAGAAAAGGACGCCTGCGTTAACGTGGTTTAAGGAGTTGGTTTTAAAATAGAGTTATCGTTCTAGTATAAAGTAAGCTAGGATAGGTACTTTAGTAAAGGCATTTTTAAGGTCTTAGAACGCCTTCTTGTATTTAAACATCTAGGTAAAACGTAGGTACGTTTTTCTTTCTTTTATAGAAAGGCCCTTCATTTATATTATTGCTATAAATAGTGCTACTATACCTAAGAAGTTGTATATGAATTTCTAATAGAAGTTAACAAAACTAAGAAAGGCTTATACGTCCTTAATGTAGTTAGGGGCTTACTATTTAGTAATTATATATACCTTCTTAGGGTCTATACGGACACCCTTAGTAGTAATAATTAGTTTAAGGTATTTTACTTCTATAACTAAGAATTCGCATTTCTTTAAATTAATATAAAGTCCTACGTCCCTAAGGCGCTGTAGGACCTTTTAAACGTGTTCGGTATACTTAAAAGGGTTATTACTATAAATAAGTATATCGTCTAGGTACGTAGAGCAGAAGTTATTAAGGTAATCCTATAAGGCGTTATTAATATAGCTTTAGAAGGTACCTAGGCCGTTATATACGCTAAAGGGTATAATAGTATATTTAAATTAGCCGAAGCGTAATATAAATGCGGTTTTCTATTTATTACCTTTCCGTATTTAGAGATAGTTAAAGGCGGTAATAATATTGAGCTTAGTATAGATTTTAGCTTAGCTAAGCCGCTTAAGGGTCTCCCGTATAAGCGGTACTAGGTATTAATTTTTAATTATAATAGCGTTAAGTCCTTTATAGTTAATATAGAATTAAATACCTTCTTCTAGCTTCTTAGCAAGAAGAATAGGGACGGCTGTTAGTAATATGCTAGGACAAATAACCCCTTTATTAAGGTACTTATTAATATACTTTCTTATAACTAGAAGTTTATTTTTTAATATTAAGTAAGGTCTTTTATAAGGTAGCGTTTTTCCTTATTTAATATTAATAGTATAGTTATTAGGTTAATATAGGGGAAGTATATTTACGCCCTTTTAAGAGTATATATTAATAAAGTCGTAGTACCTTTTAGGGAGGAGCTTACGGAGTTCTTTATTAGTAAGTCCTTTTTTAAGTTTTATAAACTTCTTAAAGTCTAAAGGTAAAAGTCCGTAAAGTTCCGCAGGGGGGCCATCTTTTAAAAGGTTGACTATATCTATCCTATTACTATAAAGGATATATTCTTATTCTTTATTAAGCTTATATAGTTATAATTAGGAAGCTATAGTAACAATTTAGCCTTTCCTACGTGCTATACGGTAGAAGGCCACGGTACTTATATAGTGGCAGTTAATTATAAGTAGAGTAATAAGGGGTTTCTTAGGTTAATATCCTAGTAAGTAAATAAAGGTGGCTAGGCTATATCCTAGGTAAGTCTCTTTACAGTATTTAAAGTTAAAGGTTGCTTCTTTCTTTTCCTAGTTAATAGTAGGGTTATATTATTTAAGCTAGCTTATTCTAAAAATAATAGGGTAGTTAGTAAGTAGTATAATATAGGCCTAAAGCTCTTTTTAGTGCCCGTTTATATCTAAGTAAAGTTATACTATATAGGTAATCTTCTATACAGTATAACTACTATTAGTAAGTTATAGGGCGCGGGCTTTAGTAAGGGGTAAGGTAGGTAGGTTATAAGTATATACAAGTTAGGTATCTATAAATTAGTTAATAGCTCTACAGTTAATTATAGAACGGCTTTTATATTATTTTATGGCAGTAGTTCCTATTATAGGTAAAACTATCTATTTCTATCCGTTTATTTTTACTGAGTTATTTATTAAGTAGGCTAATATATAGATCCCTTTATTATTAGGGCGTTTTAACCCGCGACTTAGGGCTAGGACTTAGCGTTTTCCGCTTTTATATCTAATTCTACTACTATTACTACGTCTTTATCTTATATAGTAGTAGTATATAGTAATATATTTAGTGTTTAGGGCATTAGGTTAGGTATTAGGCGGTAGGTACTAAACCTAGCCATTAGGTAGTTTAGGTTATTATAATAATAGCCTTCTTAACGGCATCTATAGCAGCGTCCTAGTTTTTAAAATAGCTCGCACTTTCCATCTAGGAGTTTTTACGGAAAGGTTAGTATAAAGAGGTTAATATTAGCTCTAGTAGTACTTAAGGTAATAGGCGTTAGTGACTTAGTATATATAGGTTTAGTAGGCCTAGAGGGCTTTTATAGAGAGGTCTTTAAGTAAGGGTTAATAGTAGCAATCTAATTTAGTTGTCGTTTAATCTTCTATAGGGCTACTACTACCTTATAGATATTATTATAGTTATAGCTAGCAGCTGCGTAACTAAGGCAATAAGTAACTTTTTTAAGGAGATCCTCTTAGTCTTTAGTATTATCTTAAATAAGGGCTTTAGTATATTCCTAGAATTTAATATAAAACTTATTAAATAATTTAGTAGGGCTTATCTTTAGGGCACGTAGTTTAGCTTAGTTGGTAGCCAGAAGGTTATAGTTATGGTATATTAAGTTAAGATTATTAAAAACTTCTTAGTAAGACTGCTACTTTTAGGGGCTACTAGTCTCCTATTAGGTGAAGAGTCTATTAAATAATATACCCTTTATTCGCCTAATAATATAGCCAATCTTAGTATCTTCTATAGGAAAAAGGTAGGCACTCTAAGTTAGTTTCTTGCGGATTTATATCTTCTAGTAGCTATATTTCTTACGGTCTCCTTAAAAGACTAGGGGATTAGGGTAGCGTGCGTTAGACCCTATAGTAGCAGTTTAGGTCCAATTATTATAGCTTTTATTATCGCTACTTTAGTAAGGGTTCCTATTAGGTAAAGCTGCTTAGCGCTAACCCTCTATTAAGCGTTAAGTAGGTAAAGATGCCAGGGGCGTAGAGACTTAGGTAGCGTTATTATAAATATACTTATTAAGCTAAGATTGTAGGTATTTAATTATACCTTCTTTTTTAGTGACTGTAGCAATTAGTACAATCTTATTCTTCTTTAACTATTAGACGTCGCGTTTAGATACGCGAAGGTCGTCTTTAGTTTCTTAATATATATTGTTGGCGAGCGCCTTACAAGCTTATAGGTCTTAGATAATATCGCGATCTTAAGTAATATACATCTTAGCTTATATAAGCTTTAGGTAATAGTTCTATAAAAGGCGGTAGTATTTATTAGGGTCTCGTGCTACTATTTTTATAAACATCTTAGCGTCTTATATTTCGATTTTAATAGGTAATAGCCCTTTTATTTGCTTGTCTGTAGTTATATAGTTAATAAAAAATAAGATATTATTAGTGTCTATCTCCTTAGGGGTTAAGGCTAGGGCTAATAAATTAAATTCTCCTAGGATTAATTGGCGTCGTAGGTTAAGTATAGGTATTAGATTATTCTTTAGGTTTAATATAATAGCTAGTAAGGAATATTATCTTACTATTAACGTCTTAGCCACCCAGTCGAGCCAGCCACCCGGTCGAGCCACCTGTCAATCACGATTTAAATCACCCCTTTTCAATGCATACTACCTTTTCCTACACCACAACCATGCGCTCAACGGCCACCAAATCGCTTGATCTTGATCAAGACGCTCAAATAGCACTTGCGATTTCGCATCTACAAGCCAACCCCGACCAATCTATTCGTCAAATTGCCCAAACTTTTGGCCTACCGCGATCAACTCTTAACCACCGTTAGAACGGCCGTCAATCAAGTCGACAGTTTTCGCAAGCTCAGCAAAAGCTCTTAGTTATTAAGGAGGTCGATATCAATTGCCTCCTTATATTATCTTTAAGGGTAAGCAAGTACAACGAGCTTAGATAACCGTACGTCTTAATCCTAAGACGGTAATTCGAGTAAGCGATTCGGGCTAGACCAATTCGGATATAGCTCTCGACTGGTTAAATCACTTCGACTTTATACCAAGCCACGACTCCAAGGAATCTATCGCTTGTTAATTCTTGATGGCTATAAGAGCTACGTCTCAATACAATTCGTTAAATATTGTGAGGCTCATAAGATTGTGCCTCTCTAACTTCCTCTCATTCGACGCATATACTACAGCCTTTAGATATCGGTATATTCGGCCCTCTCTTACGAGCTTATAAGAAGCGCCTTAACAATACTACGCTATATGGAGCCTTGGCTATTATAAAGCAAGAGTTCTTAGAGATCTACCAAGCTGCACGCAGTCAAGCTATATCGTTAACTAATATAGCAAGTGCATGGTAGGCAATAGGCCTTATTCCTTACAATCCTTCTGCTGTTCTATTAAAGATTTAACCAGAGACTCCTCTATTTGCAAGCCTTATAAATAAGGATGGTGTTTGAATTGATATTCCTGTATCGCCTTCCGTTGGAGAAAAAATTAATGAAGTTATTAATTCGGTTATACAAGGTGCTACACCCTTACGTTCTAAAGCTTTGCTTAATCTACAGCAAATTGCCTTAAGAACTCTTGCTAATAAAACTGTGCTTTAGCGTATAAATATAGAGCTTATTAAGAAGCAGAAAAGGCAACGTGGAGGACAGGGCAAGACGTCATATGGTAAGGCATGAGTTCTATTAGTAAGGGAGGCTCTACAAAAGAATCAAGAGCGGGAGCAAAAGGAGCAGGTAGAGGCCGCTTAAAAGGAACGCCGTATGGCTCTACGAGGTGTCATAGGCTTCGCGAAGAAGGTGTAGAAGGAACTACCAATGCAGGACGATCTTTTTGTATAATATCAATATATTTGACAAATTTGGGTAAGAGTCCGTGCATACGAGAGCTCTGCTCCAGGGGTGGCTCGACCGGGTAGCTGGCTCGACTGGGTGGCTAAGACGTTATAGGTTCCTTAAAAGTATAAAGTAAGGTAATTTATAGATACGCTGCTTCTAGCAGCGCCTACAGTATTATAGAGACGTAGAATTAGTTATAGGCTAAGCGTTAGTAGTAAAAAGGCGCAACGTAATATTATAGAACGTAGGCAGTGGCTATAGAGCGTATATATTCAAGGAGTCTACAAGACGTTACGCGATTAATCGTAAGGGTTAAGGGCGTAAGGAGGTAATATACCTACACGTAGCTAATATAAGCTATATGTAAGGTATACGCAAGAGCACAGAGCTCTCCTATGGAGGCCCCTACGGTGGGGTTCCATAACATACCCCTAGTTACTAGTACCCTTTAATCTATCTTTAATATAGCTATAATTAATATTAGGCTAATTAAAGCTAACTATAACCGTTAAGGTCACTATAAGGTATACTACCCTATTTCTTACTATTATATATTTTACTACCTATTTCTATTACCTATTTATTATTAAATACTAACTAAGTAGCTATATCGACTGGGTGGCAATAGATTAGAATAAACATTTTATTATATTTAGGGAACTAATACTTATATTTTAGTTATAAACCTAATTTTTATCTAGCTTAACAGTCGCTTTTTTATTCCCCCTACCCTTTTAGCTTATTCTTATACTTTTAGAGATATAGAGAATAAATTTCCCTAGTCTTATTTACAGATTAGCGCGATATTAGTTAAAAGAGCTGCTAATTCTAGGGTTTTGGCGGCTGCGCTCTTAATTACTGCTTAATACCCCTTACGGATTAGTTAGGCCACTTTATCCATTATATCTATAATATTATTATAGTGGAAGTAGACTAGGTATATAGTAATAAGTATAACTATTAATATATATCTTAGGTAGATTTTATTAAACGGATAAGTTACTTATAAGAACTCTATTAACTAAAGCTAGCTCTAAAAGCTCTCTATATATATAGAGTAGGGGTATAATAGGACTAGCCTAGTTATAGTAGGAATGTCTCAGTAAAACACTTAATAGATAAATTCCAACGCTTTAACCAAAATCTACTAGATTAATTAAATTACCAAAGTCTATTAAAGACCGCGTGCGTATATACGCACGCATTAACCACTAAGCCCCTAACTATTTAATTATATAATTCTCTTATTATTCCTTTCTCTTCTTTACGTAATATCTTATTCTTAGCAAGAACTATATACCCTTAGATTTAGATAGAATTTATATCGTTCCTTTAAATCTTCCTAAAATCTCTCCGCGCCCTTATATTACGTTACGTCTATACTAATACCCTTAAAATAGCAAACAAACTTAAATCCGCTATATTAACTATTATAGCCCTAGTTAGGGAATAAATAACTATAATATAACAGTCCTTTATAGATGCCTTAGCCTAGCAATAAACTATACTAGAAGCTTAGTATTAGTAATTAATTAAAGCAATATATAAAGAACTCTATAACGCTAAAGTGCTCGCGTTAAAGACCCTAATAGCAACACCTATAAATAAAATTAAAATAACTATATATAAATCTAACCCATTAAATACAAACCCTAAACTAGTAACGGTAGCTTAACCTATACCTATAATAAACCCAGTACCTACCATAAAATCTAAAAAGCTCCCTAACCCTCTAATATTTAATAGAAATTAAAATAACCTACATCCCTTTATAACTAAGCTCCGTCTTAAACTTTTTGTAAACTATAACTAATACCCTACTAAAGCTAGCAAGATTAGCTATAAAATATCTCGTTTAAGTAAAGACGCTACACAAACTATAAACCCATTCTTCTATAATAGCACCTTTATTAATTTTAAAATCTTTATCTCTCTATTAGAACAAATATATAATAACACTAGCTGCAAATATACAGCTATTACCAAACTTAAAAACCTATAACAACGGAACTAAGACTTTACTAGCTTCTTTTTAGAATTTTTAGGCCTTATTAGTAAACTAGATTAAAATTAAGCCGCTAGAGTTACTACTCTCTATTAAGCTATTTCGATAAAATTAAAGTATAGTTAGTAGGCAGAGAACTACTAAAGGATTTACCCGAATTTGCTATAATATATTAATAAATTAATAAAGTCCTCCGATATAATAAGCAGACCCATTCTCTAAAGCTAACTATATCTTATATTTAAAACTTTATAAAATTAATATACACCCTAAAGCGCAATCCGTCTTTAAGACCTAAAAGCCCTATATATAACCCTATAGACCTTAACGCCACTTAATCCTATATACCCTTAGAAACTAATAAATAAAGAATATAAGCTGTAAATAGAGAATATTTCGGATATAGAAAAAAGGGATATATTTAAAGGGATTGCCAAACTTACCCTTTTAAAAAGTCCGCCGTAGCTCCTCTTTGTCCTTAAATCGCACTTATTCTATAAATTATACTTATTTTATAAATTATACTTAGTTATTATAAAGCGTCTTACCTTCGGTTAATTTAGAAAACGAATTATCCTAGGGCTAAGTCGCGCCTTAAGATAAGAAGTAGAAGAGTATAAGTATCTAGGCTCTTTTAGCGCTAATATATAATATAACTCTCTTAATATACTTAGCAAAATTTAAATACTTAGAAAATAGAAGGAAGTATAAATTCTTATAAATAGCGGAGCTACTAGTATAGGCTTTATTAATACAAACTACGCGAAAACTTAATACTTAAATTTAAAGAAACTTAATAAGCCTTAAGGCTTATAAGGCTTTAATAGCAAGCCTTTAATATATAGCGAACTTATATACTACGCTCTTATAAAGATGCGGATAGGCAAATACCTTAAATACGTTTCCCTATTTATAACACCCTTAAAGTATTATAAGGTAATACTCGGATATAGATAGCTGAAATAACACAACCCTTTAATTAGCTGGGTTAAAGAAACACTGAAATTTCGTACAACCTACTACTAAAGTTATTGCTTAAAATACTACTTGCTCTATAAATATGTATATAACTATTTAAATTTAATATAATACAAATTGCTCTTACTATAATCCTTAAACCAATATAATAAAGTTACGACTACTAATTGCGGTAAAGAGTGCGAAGATAATATACTAAAACCCCTTAAAATTCGTATAGTACAAGCCGTACCCTTTTATTTATTAGTAAGAAAACAAGACTATAAGATCTTTACTATAACACTGGAAGATATTAAGAAGGCGTTAAAACCGAAGTAATATATTAACCCCTAACCTTTTATGCTTAAAGAATATCACGATCTAATTAATACATTTAAGAAACAATTTGCAGACTAACTACCCCCGTATTAAGATAAGTACGATTTTAAGATAGAACTTAAACCTAGTATAATACTAAAGTTTGGCCCGTTATACGGTATATTGTAAGAAGAGCTGCTTATAATATAATAGTATCTTAAAAAGCACCTAGAGAAAGGATTTATTTGCCCTAGTTAATGTTAGGTAAAACCTAAGTAGATAGTTATATAGCCGTAAGGTACGGGCGACCCTAGGGCAACCTAGGGGTGACTCGCCCGTAAGGCACGTGCTCTACACATACCTAGGGAAAACCCTTCCTACCTTGCATATAGACTCCTCCTTTTTCCCTAAGGATTCGTCTCTGTCTATATAATATACCTATTGTTCTATTATTGGACTCCCTATCTACATCCTTACCTTACATTTAAATCCTTACCAATCCCCTTAGGAGGATAGCCAGTTTAATTTTTCTATAATGCCTCCGAAAAGAAAACTAACGCCTACACCCGACGGTAATACGCTAGTAATGCGACCGCAGAATGCCTTAGGATCTAGTATAGACGAAACCGCTAGAAGTACACTAGTAGCATTTAAGCCATTTTCTAAATCCTAAAACGATTAGATATCTATAAACGCTAGAGACCAGTTTGACTTATATACCTAGGCTTAATAAAAGCTTAGTAAGGTTACTAGCGTCCTACCTAATACCGCTAATATAAAGGAGCTAGATAAGCTAGCTAAGAAAATAACCAACTTATAGAGCATTATTAATTTAATAAAGCCCTCCCGTTACCTCTCTAGTAAAAAGTATAAGTTATATAGTAAACGCATACGCCGAACAAATCTTGACGCCCTAGTTAAGAAGTTACTACCCAATATTGGCGGTACTACTTAACAGTATTTTAACCGGTAGATTGCCGCAGTTAAGAACCGATTTAAGGTTAATAACGCTAACTACAACTATAAGCAACGCATATGCTGGGCCATTAAAGGTCTTATAAAAGAGAAGACAATTACCTAACTAGTTTATCGCCGGTTAGGCACTAAGGATAAGGGTCCTTTACTATAGGACGAATTTAAGACTATAGTCTAAGACCAGATTAGGAAACCTATAGTAAGACGCTTTAATAACGCTATAATATACTATACGGCTATTATAAAGGAGAACTAGAGGTTTAATGTCTTCCTAGCCCGTATACGTAGCTTAAAGGACCTCTTCTTATATACCCCTTTTGTTAATCCTAAATAATAGGTAGACTTTTGGTTCTTATATCTCCTAGCCCATCTATAAGTAGAGCTCTTCCGCCAGAACTTTGCCTAACGGGTAAGAACTACTAAAGACCTCTTTAACAAAATCCGCTATATAAAGTAATTGCTCGATACTATAAAGCTCGCGGAAGATCGCGTAAGTGGCAGTAGTAAATTATTATATATGAAGCGCGGTTACAGCATAGGCTCCGTAGAGTTAGGCTTAGGGAACAGAACCTAAAAAGGGCAACGCTTTTTTAAGTAAACTCCTAAGGAGACCACCTAAAAGCTAGATGGCTTAGGGGACCCCCTAGACGCTAGTGCTACGCAGGCGAGTTAAAGGACCGCGGGCGGCTACTATAAGGAACACTAGAAGCAGGCTAAAGAGAAGTTAGCTTAGGCTTTGGAAAACCTAAAGCCCTAGTAGCGTATCTCTTTTAACTGTAACTAGGGCCTAATATAGAGGGAGAGAAGAAACGCATTATAGTATATATTGCGATAGATACGCCCTAGGGCGAAGTCCGCCTACGTGCTTTATATAATAATAAGTACTAAATTAACCTTATTAATTAAGATGTCGTCTATAGGTTTAACCTGCCTATACGCTATGCGCTACGTTTATATAAACCTATCACACGTTTCCTTAATAGTAACCAGATAATAATCTAGAACGCTTATAATCTAATAGTTACTACTAGCGACTTCTAGGGTACCTCTTGCATTATTAGCCCGCAGACCTTTTAGGGCGGCTTATTTAATAGTTACGATATAGTTCTTAGATAGGATTAGCTCGCAAAAGTAGATTTACTAATTAGCTTTCGTTCTAAATAGTTTATCTAGGGTACTTCGGACCCTAGACACCTCTAAATAGTTACTCTTAACACTCTCCTAGCAGATATTAAGGCTGGCGAAATAGTCTATTTGCTATAGCTAGAAGACTCCTTCTCTATACCGGTTGTAAACATAATAGAGGACCTATTATTACTGGCAGCGAGTACCCGTGTAGACCCTCTAGACGTAGAGATACCGGTTATAAACATAGTAGAGGACCTACTGTTACTAGTAGCGAGTACCTATAGAGACCCTTCAGTGCTAGTATAGATTACCTATATATAAGGGGGAGGTGATTAAAACCCTAAAACTATTAAGTATACTATAGTAGAGCTATATACACTCTTAGTGCGAGTATACCTACGAAACGCATATCGGCTATACCCTTCTCTTTACTAACTCCCGGAAGCACACTACTATATAATAGTCGCTTCGACCTCCGTAGCCCCTAGCCTACTAGATATATATAAGGAGGAAATTAATGTCTTCTCTAATAAGCTAGTAAGTATACTACCGTAGAACTCTAAGTACGACTATACGATTAACTTAGAAGAAGGCAAGACGCTACTATAAATACCCCTCTATAACCTCTTATAGAAAGAGTTATAGATCTTATAAAAGTACCTAGATAGTACTTTCGGAAAGGGCTAGATTAGGCCCAGCAAGTCGCCTACTAAAGCGCCCATCCTCTTTATGCCGAAAGTAGACGGTATAATACAGCTATACGTTAACTATAGACGCCTAAATAAGATTACGATTAAAAATTAGTACCCCTTACCTCTAGTTAGCGAACTCTTTAATAGGCTTAGCTATACAAAGATATTTATAAAGCTAGATCTTTATAATACGTACTATAAGATTTGCATTAAAAAGGGAGATAAATAGAAGACTGTATTTAAGACACGCTACGGTCACTTTAAGTACCTAGTAATGCCCTTTAGTCTTACTAACGCCCCTATAACCTTTTAAAGCTATATTTATAAAGCTTTAGGAACCCTAGTGGATACTATCTACGTAGTTTACCTAGATAATATTCTTATTTACTTAAATAATAAGGATAAGTACGTCGAGTACGTTAAGTAGGTACTGCGACAGCTCTGCGCTTAGGGCCTATACGCTAAACTATTAAAATATATCTTTTATACTAAGAACGTTAAGTTCTTAGGCTTTATTATCACCCCTAGGGGTATTATAATGGACCCTAACCACGTAAAAGCTATTAAGGAATAGCCTAAGCCTAAGTCCTATAGAGATATCTAGGTCTTCCTTAGCTTTGCCAACTTCTATAGGCGATTTATCTAGAACTACTTAGATACTGCATACCCCTTACACGTATATCTTATATAGGCACATCGCGACCCAACATTAGATAGGGAGAAGAAGAAGAAGCATAAGTTAAAAGGGCCTATTAAATGGTATTAACCCTGGTCCTGGCCTGATGACGCGTAGTAGGCGTTCCGTAAGCTACGCGCTACGTTTATATAGGCTCCTCTACTTTGCCACTTTAACCCTAATCTACCCTTAATAGTAATTACTAACGCTTCTAACTATACCTATAGCGGTATACTTCTACAGCCTTTAGGGTAAGGAGATTAACTCCACTAGCACCCAATTGCCTATTACAGTTAGAAGCTTACTAGCCTAGAAGTATAGTATAATACGTATAATAAAGAACTACTCGCTATAGTGTAATGTTTTAAGATATAGCGCTATTACCTTAAATATACCGCGTATATAACGCGTATACTCTGCGATTATAATAATCTTAGGTACTTTATAACCACTAAGAGCTTATCTGCTCGCTAGGCCCGGTATACTAAAAAACTAGCTAAGTTTGATTTCGAGATTAAATATAAGCTAGGTAAGATAAATCCTACTAATATACTATTCTAGCGCCCAGATTATACTAAAGGCTTTAAAAATAGTAGTAAGAGGATAATCCTTAATGCTATACTGCCTATATTGTAGTAAAAGTTGCGGGTTATAGGCCTTGTGGGCGGCCTTAGTGCTACTACACTAAACTAATAAGTAGCATGCGTGCAGTATATAAGCGACCCTTGCGAACCTAGCGCCGGCGGACTAGAGCGTCCTACCATTCTCTCTAAGACCACTTTAACTAACCTAATGGCGCCTAACCCTAGGGAAGACCCCTTAGCCTAGGCTATAGTCCCCCGTGACGACCTAGTGAGTTACCTATATATTATACATTACTTCGCTAGCACCGACTTTACGCAGAGTCTCGTGCTATAGTAAGTGGTAGTAGTAGCTGCTTTAGCCGAAACGGCGTTTACGGAACACCCCCCTAAGTTACTAGTTAATTTTATTTATAGAGTATAAAAAAGGGACGCCTTTACACGCTTTATATATAATTAGTTAACCTAGAAATAAGTTCCTACTAGTAATAAAAACTATACCCTTAATAATTAAGGACTCCTAAGGTAAAATAATAAGGTTTAGGTGCCGAATTATATACTACTATAATAGGAGATCCTTAAGCGGAATTATAACAATTCTATAGGCGGCCACTATAGTTTTAACCGTACCTTTAAGGTAATTACGCGGAAGTATACTTAGAATGGCCTTACCTAGGACCTCTATAAATACCTAGATAATTATAATACCTACTAACGCTTTAAATCGCGCCGCTATAAACCCTATAGTAAGCTGCAGCCTCTCTAGGCCCCCACCCGAGCCTAGCGGCATTATTTACTTAACTTTATTACGGATCTCCCAGAGTCTAAGACTTCTAATAGTATAGAGTATAACTCTGTTTTTATCCTTATAGACCGTTTTATAAAGCTAGTACGCTACTATCTAGTGCGTAAGATAATTAATGCTACGCAACTTATAGAACTCTTATTTAGAGTCTTTATATAAACAGGACCTTTAGACAATATTATCTTTAATAGGGGTAGTGTATTTATAAGCGAGTACTAAAGCACTATATATTACCATCTCCGCGTTTAACGTAAACTTAGTACCGCATTCTACCTATAGATAGATAGCTAGACGGAGCGTTAGAACTAGGAGCTTAAGGTATACCTACGTATATTTACAAACTGGGAATAGTCTAATTAGGCCTCCCTACTTAAAGAAGCAGCCTTTAACTATAACTCTAAGGTCCATACTATAATAAAGCGTTCCCCTATTAAGCTCGCCTATGGCTAGCTACTAAATATTCTAAACAGAGTTTTAGATAGCGTTTAAGACGCCTAGTAAGGTAGGGAGGGGTCTAAGTTAATAAATGTCTAACTTATAGAGATATATCTATAACGCCTACGCCTTATATATAAGGTAGCGGCGGCGTCAATAATATACGCCTAAAAGCTTTAGGTAAAATACTATAATCGTCACCACCTGGCTAAGTATTTCGCCGTTAGTAAACGAGTCCTACTCTCCTCTAAGAATATCCGCACGAAACGTCCCTATAAAAAGCTTAACTATAAGTTTATAGGACCGTTTTAGATCCTAGAGTGCGTAGGGCAATAAGTATATAAGCTAGAGCTCCTACCTGCTATAGTATAGCTTTACCCAGTCTTTTATGTCTCCCTACTAGAGCCTTATAGGTCATGCCCTAAGTTTTAACCCCTAGCAGTGGAAGAGCTTAAGGAAGGCAGCTAGGAAGTAGAAGCAATCATCGCCTACTAGGATTATACTAGATAACCGCAGTACCTTATTAAATGGCTAGGATGGCTAAATAAGTATAATAAATAGAAATACGAGATAGAACTTAAGAATTGTTAATAATTACTAGATAAGTACCGTAAGCGGGATACCTTAGCCTTATAGCTAAAGCGTAGGCGAAAAGTAAGCGCCGCTATTAAAATATAACCTACATTAAAGCGGAGCAGAGGACGTCCTAAGGGATTAAAAAATAAGTAATAATTACTATAAGAACTACGGCGTATATATAGGGTAAAGTTTTAATTTATTAATATCCTATATAAGCCACACTCTAATATAACCCGGCGATGCTAGTGACCTATAGGCGAGGCTACGGCGTATGCCGGTAACGAAGCTTAATTAAGAAAACACCCTTTCTAGACCTAGTCTGTTACTCTATACTAGCTAAGCAGATTGTTTATATATTAGAGAATAGGCCTATTTATAACCGGGGTCTATTTAACTAGAATCTACGACCTGCTAATAACCCGCTAGTGGTAACCTATACTAACAACTTACTATTCCACGTATATACTATATAGATAACGCGCAAGGCTAAAGTATAGGTTAGGGGCGGATTTAGTAGGTATATAGCCTTACCGTCCTAAACCTAGCTATATATAAGTAACCTATAACCTACCCGCGAAGTATATATAGCGCTACACCGGTATAGCGTAAGGCTAAAGCAGGGTCAGCGGCGGATTTAACAGGTATATAGCCTTACCGTCTATAAATCTAGCTATATACGAATAACCTATAACCAACCCGCGAGGTACTAGCGACTTACCTATATAAGTAAGCTTTTGGAATATTTCTAGTCTACTAAATTTAGGCGACGGTATTAAGCTTTACTAGCTCTACCTATTAAATAGACTAATTAGGATTTTCTATACCGGATATACAAAATTGCTACTAGCTTAGTTAAATGCAGGGGAGTCTTAGTAAGGCAAATCTAACTAATTAGATAACTTTAACCACCGGTTAAAGTTCCTTAATATCTTCGCGCCGCGCATATATACCACCTATCTCTCTATACGCAAAATTAAGACGCTCTTTTCCCTCCAAATTTTTTCCTTACTAAGGTTTTTTATGGGGTTTTATTAAGGCTTAAGTATATAAAGGATCGGGGACGACCCTTTTTAAAGGGGGGGGCATTATTAGGTAAAACCTAAGTAGATAGTTATATAGCCGTAAGGTATAGACGACCCTAAAATAACCTAGGGGTGACTCGCCCGTAAGGCACGTGCTCTATACATACCTAGGAAAAACCCTTCCTACCTCGCATATAGACTCCTCCTTTTTCCCTAAGGATTTGTCTCTGTCTATACAATATACCTATTGTTCTATTATTAGACTCCCTATCCACATCCTCACCTTACAGTTAATTACTATTTACCTTACCTATACTATTTATTAAGAAATATAAAGGAGGCTTAAGATTCTATATTAATTATTAAGCCCTAAATATAATTATAATTTAAAACCAATATCTAATTCCTCTACTTTAAGAAACGCTTAACCGCTTAATAAAAGTATAATACTTTATAAAGCTTAATATAGTTACTACCTTTAATCAAATCCGTGTTTGTAAAGGAGATAAAAAGTATACTACTTTCCGTATACAATAGGGACTTTTTAAATACTTAGTAATGCCGTTTGGTATAAAGAACAGTCCCAGTACGTTTTAATAATACGTTAATAATACGCTTCGCGAATTCCTTAATATATTTATTACCGCGTATATTAATAATATTTTTATTTATTTATCTTTGCTTTCTAAGTATTAAAAGTATATCTAAATAGTCCTTAAACGCCTATAAGACACGGGCTTATAATGCGATATTAAGAAATATAAGTTCTATACATCTAAAGTTACGTACTTAGGCTTAATTATATCCCGTAATAGAATTAAAATAGACCCTAAAAAAATCGCTATAATTATAAACTAGGAGAGTCCTAGTAATGTATAAGATATCTAAGGATTTCTAGAATTCGCAAATTTCTACTATTAATTTATTAATTACTTCTTAAAAATTATTTAGCCATTAATAAACTTAATAAGAAAGAATATAAGATTTAAATAGACTACTAAATATAAATAAGCTTTTAATAACCTAAAATATTATTTTACGACTGCTCTAATTTTCGCCTACTTTAATCCGGACCTTAAATATATTATTAAAACAGACTTATCTAACTATATACTAGGAGGAGTATTATCGCAATATAATAAGAACGGGGAGCTGCGCCTAGTAGCCTTCCTCTTCTAAAAACTTACCCCTACTAAATTAAACTATAAGATATATAATAAGGAACTACTTATAATTGTTAGATGCTTTAAATAATGGCGCCCAGAACTTAAAGGATTATTATTCCTAATACGCGTATTAACGGACTATAAAAACCTATAGTACTTTATAACTATAAAGCAATTAATGCAGCGCTAAATTTATTAGGCCAAATACCGGTTATAATTTAACTTTAAGATTATATACTAACCTAGTAAACTTAATTAAAAGCCTAATTTATTATATAATAATTATAGAACTTACCTATAAACGCCTTTAACGAACGAATTACAAATTAATTATAAATTCTACTACCCCCTAAACGCTTTAAGAAACTATGCCCTATATTTTTAAATGCGGAGCTTAATAGGAATAAATTAGAAATTAATAAGTAGGATATAGAAATTAATAAATTAATAAAGCATAAATATAAGAACAACCCTTAGATAGTAGATATATTAAAAGCAATTTAAATAGGGAAATGGCAATATAAAGATATTACACTCGCTAAATGCGAAATCTGTAATAATCGGTTATACTATTAATAGAAGATAGTAATCCCAAATTCCAAACCCTTATAATTTAAGATACTTAAATTCGTATACAATTCCCCTATAGTAGGGCATCTTAGCTATATAAAGACCTATAAGATTATTTAATAAGTATATTACTAGCCTATAATGCACAACTATATATAAAAATACGTTCGAGTATGCAGAATATACGTGCGTGGGAAGACCTCTTATATAAAGAAGTAAGGAGTACTTTAACTATTGCCAATTCCAATATAAAGATGGCGAGATATCTTAATTAACTTTATAGTTAACCTACCTAATAGTAATAGGTTTATAAATGTTATAGTAGTTATTAACTATTTTATAAAAATACGATATATAATTCCTATAGACTTAATTAATATAATATTAGTAGCCGAATATTTTATTAAGCACGTCTTTTAGCTATATAGACTTTCTAATTTAATAATATCCGACTGCGGAAGCTAGTTTATTTTAGACTTCTGGTAAGCCCTATATAAATAATTAAGCATATAAATATAACTCTTAACTATATTTTATCTAGAGATAGATAGTTAAACTAAAATTATAAACGTAATTATAGAACAATACCTATAAATATACTACTCCTACCTATAAAATAACTGGGGAAAATAGCTACCGTTAGCTAAGTTTACTGCAAATAATATAAGAAACGAATTAATAGGTATAACGCCGTTCTACGTAACCTATAGATAAAACCCTTAGCTTAGATTTAAACTATAACCTAAAATTAATATAATAGGACCTATAATTAAGAGGATTTAACTAATTAACGCGTATAACTTCGTTAATTAAATAAAGCAGTTAACGGAACTATTATAAAGTGAATTAGTGTACGCTTAAATGGTATAGGAATGGCATATAAATAAAGGACGAGGCCGTCGAAATCGGACTCTGTACCTATATGTGGTGACGGCTACGAACCTAGGTCTTTAAAGATTAGATCTAGAGCCAACGCAGAGACGTCGCATAGCGTGCGGATAGGACCTGGTGGTGGTTGTGGGCGTTAAGGGCGGTGGTGAAAAAATTTTCGGATGGTGAGATCTTAAAAACCACCACTGTTGGCCCTCTATAATATGACGACTACTACACTGTTCTTCTATCCAGGGCACCTATACGATCCAATATGGATGGACAGTACTCGATAATATCCCCTAACCCCCAATTGAAAGCATTAACGACCTTATATTAATGAATGAGTGAACGCGCGAATAAACGAACGAATGAGCAAATATACGGCCCCTCCTAACCCCTAGGGCGATCGCCCGCGGAGCATGCGGTTACTCGCCGTTTTACTGCCGTAATACTGTAGCCTAGATTGCGACCCACGGTTTTCCTTGTCTTCTTTTAACGGAGTAGTGACCCTTTAAAAGGGCTTAGCTGGGGCCTAGGCATAAAAGATACCTAATACAATATATCCCGCTGCTTGGTATTACGGTAGTTAGAACGGATGAATCCCCCTTACGCCTTTAATGGCTCTAGGGGGGGGGAGGTAAGGCGTATATGGTAATGGTTAATAAGAGATAGTATATAGGGGATGGTTAAGATATAGGAGAGGTAAATACACGGCGATTAATTGGCAAGGCCTAGCTAGGGCGTAGTGAACCCTAGCTTTGGATAAGCTAGAGAAGGAAGTAGTAGTTCCTAAGGAGTTCAAAACATCTAAGGAGGAGGACGTGCTGTAGGCCTATAGGGCCGCAGCTACGTGCAAACATGGCAAATTGGGGTTTTTTTTATCCTACTGAGGCTGCTTATAGGGTTTTTCCTCCCCCAACTGTAGGGGTTTTCTTCCTGTAAATATATAAGTTTTCCCCCCTGTGCGGAGTAGTCTGCGTGGGCCAGTAGGATCCGTATTAGACGTTAATTAAAGAGTTACTAAATAAAGGACGAGCTTCCGTATAGGATTTTAAGGAAGGTAATATAGTTTACCTAAATATATAAAACCTAAAGATTTAATAACCCTTAAAGAAACTAGATTAGAAGTTTATAGGCCTATACTAAGTTAAGAAGAAACTAAGCCCGTATACTTATAAACTTAAACTATTAACTAAAATAAAAATATATCTAACGTTTTACGTAAACTTACTGTAACCCTTAAAGGGTAAACCTATAACTTATAAAGTACCACTACTACCTCCTATAATTATTAATAACGGCAACGGTTCTTACTTTATTAACTTAATTAATAATATGCAATAGAAGATACAATCTAAATAATTTAAACTTCTTATTAAATGGGAAGGATATAAAATATAAACTTAGGAAACCTATAACTAGATTAAGACTAATGCGCCTTCCCTAGTAAAAGAATTTTATAAGGACTATCCTTTACGGCCTACTTTAGCTAGATAGATATAATATAGAAGCAAATAATTGCCACCCAATACAAATATACAAAACACGATAGTAGGAAGCTTAAAATTAAAAAAGACTTAAAATTAAAAAAAGACTTAAAATATATTACGATATTTATAATACAATTACGTAATATATAAGATGTTAAGGAACTTTAACCGCCGGTTAAAGTTATCTAATTAGTTAGATCTGCCTTACCAAGACCTACTATAAAGATATTAGTTTTACTTACTGCCTTAACTAAGCTAATAGCAATTTTCTATCCCGGGGATAGAAAATCCTAATTAGTCTATTTAATGATAGAATTGGTAAAACCCTATACCGCTACCTAACGCGAAAATATGACGTATAATAAGTTATAAGTCTTAACTAAAATTAAATTATTTAGACCTTTAGCTAAAAGAGGGGGTACTATAACGGGACTAGCCTAGTTATAGTAGGAATGTCTTAGTAAAACACTTAATAGATAAATTCTAACGCTTTAACCAAAATCTGCCAGATTAATTAAATTACTAAAGTCCGTTAAAGACCGCGTATATATATATATACACGCATTAACCACCAAGCCCCTAACTATTTAATTATATAATTCTCTTATTATTCCTTTCTCTTCTTTACGTAATATCTTGTTCTTAGCAAGAGCTATATACCCTTAGATTTAGATAGAATTTATATTATTCCTTTAAATCTTCCTAAAGTCTCTCTACGCCCTTATAAATAGCTAGTATAGGCTTTCTAATAATGCTTAGGTCTTAAGTTAGTAATTAGGTTAAATTACCTAAAGGGGTAGGCCTACTTAGCTCGTAAGTAGTCTATATACTACTACTCTGCTAATTATAGGCTAGTGGTCTTTTAGGAGAGTTCTAGCTACTTTTTAGTAGTATTATAACTATTATAGAGGGTGTTTATATTTTCCTTAGCGTTACTAGTAACTATAGGTATATAAGAGTCTTTAAGCTCTTAAAGCATCTAGATATTAGGGCTTATTTAGCCGTCTTACCTAAAGGGTTATATTATTGCAATCTCTTACTATTAGAGGGACCTTTTTACCTTAGCGTGGCGGCTTTCTATAAGGTGCCCGTAGAGTTTCCATTTAGGTTATTACAAGATTTTAAGAAAAAATAGTAGTTATAAATAAAAGATATAAATTAATAATCTAGTTCTTAAAGCTAACTGCCCTTCTAAAAGGAGTAGGAAGGATTTAAATATAAGGGGACTTTATAGATAGGGGGCTATAAGGCATAATTGTAGGAATAGGATAGATTAGTAAGAGAGACGAATCCTTAAAAAGGTAAGGCCTTTAGGATTATAAAGACTATATACTACAGGCATGTACCTTTAGTATATAACCGGCGACTATCTAAGGGGCGTTTAGGGGTTGTCCTAAGGGTAACCTGTGTTAAATAGTTTATATAGAGCTATTTATTAATAAAATAGGTTAATTAATTAATAATTTTAGTTTTATCTTAATGGTCGATTAACCTAGGGCCCCTAGGCTTAGATAAAGATATTTATAATATACGTGCCCCATATATATAACTTATGCACGTCCTACGCTATAGAGAATATAGATTATCTAATACACCCCCTTAGCTTTAAGCTCTTTAAGGTTAAAGCTAACCGCCTTCTTATGTTTGTTAATAAGTTAATTAAGCTATAATCTTATCTAAATCCTTCTGTCTCCCTTTAATCTTCTCCCTTAGGTCCTCTAGTTGCTTCTCTTTATTTATCTACTCCTTAATATCTACTATTCCAATTATATTAACAAAGCTTTAAAACCTCTACTTAGGTAGGGCCTTTATAAGTCTATTAGCAATTATCTCCTTTATTACTATTTATTAAAATAGTACTTATCTTATTACATATTCTTAACATAACTAGTATTAATAGATATTAATATATTAGAGCTTTATAATTAGCTTTACCGTATCTTTTATAATTAGTTAAAGTGTCTAGATGTTATTATAGTTAATAATTAAGAGCTTATTTAGGTGTAACGTTATTGCTTTAAACAGCCAACTAATAAAGATAGCTTTCTTTACTGTCTATAATAGGGCTAATAACTTAGCTTCTATACTTAGCGTTATAACTATACCCTGCTTATTTGCTCTCCAGGTAATTAGTCCCCTAAATAGCTTTATAATATATCCTTATAAGCTCTTTCTATTGACGGAGTTATCTATAAATAATGCGTTGCTAGCATAGATAAATAATTACGCTTTACTTCTATCGTCTCTTCCGTTGTCTTGTCCTTTATCTCTTTCTCTACCGTTCGTTCCTTCCTTATCTCCTTTATAGTAGATTGCTCTACTTCTCGTGCTATATAGGTACTAGATTTTTCTATTTACCGCTTAATAATGCTTTTAACTTAGGTTTTAATTAAACCTTGCTAGCTATAATACTATAAATGTAATATCCGGACGCGTTATAGTGGCTATATAGAGTACTAAACCTATTTTTCTTTAATATAGCATTGTAGAAGCTAGTAGGGATATAGGACGGACTAATAGGTCTATATTAGAGGACGGACACGTTAAACGGATTAATTGGTAATTAGTAGGGAGGAGTTCCAATTATGCTATTAGAGTATTTAAAAGACGCCCTTTAAGATCTATCTTATACTAGTTAGCTATCTTCTTAATATAGGCTTCCTAAGATAGCTATAGGAGCCTTTAACTATAATTACGTAGTATATAGATTCCTAGGAACTATTTTAGCTCGCTAAGGGTACTTATCTAATATTCCTTGCTTAGCTCCTTAATTGCTTCTTAAGCTTTCTTCTTATCTATCTTTTAGTCATAGAAGATAATATCGTTAATGTAAAAAAAGATGACTATTCTACCTTTTAATATAATATACGACTTCTATAGAACCTTTTAAAACCCTAATTCGTTTAACGAGCTTATAAAATTCTTTTACTATAATAGAGGGGATTGTTATAGTCCGTAAAGTGCTTTTTTTAAACGTAGTACTTTATCTATCTTTCCTTTATTAAACCCTAGCGGTAGCCTTATATAAATAACTTTATTAAGATTGTAATAGATAAACGTGTTAACTGTATCTATCTGTATTATCTCTAGGTTAAATTTTATAGTAATCGCCATAAGGGTTCCAAAGGTCGTACTCGCTAATATAGTAGCTCTTATAGGTAGGTCTTTTAGGGCCTATTAATTTCTATATACTATTAGGCGTGCCTTATATTTCTAAAGGAATCTATACTTATCTGTCTTATAGACAAACACCTACATTAAGCTAAAGATCTGCTATTTCTTTATATACTTCTTATTTGTTTCTTAAAATAACCTTATTTAATAATAAGATTAGAGGTAGGCTTATTAAGCCTCTTAAAACTAATCTTAAAGAGGGTGTATATTAAGGTCCTAGATTAACTAAGGTAGAGGAGGTAAGTTCTTCCTATATAGTCTAACATTATATATTCTACCTAATTTTAGCTTGCTGTCGTTAAGTTAACTATTAAGGTTAAACTTCCTTTCTACTAAGAAGGCGCTATAATAGGCTAAAGTAATCCTTTTAGTAATAAAGTCTTTAAACCTATTATCGCCGGCTTCCTTAAATAAGTCTTTAACTAAGTCGTTAAATACCCCCTAAGTATTAAACCTATCTCCTATTAGATGGATAATGTCCTAATCTTATATATCTAACTTTATAAGATACTTAACGTAAAAGGTATATAGAGATTCTTTGTCTTCTTCTGTTAGAGGTGGCGTATAATATACGTCTTTAAGAGCTCTTGCAAGCTTAAGGTCTACTAACTTATTAAAGGTTTAAACTCGCTCCTTAACGTTATCGTCTTCCTCTTAAATTAACGGTTTAAATACTTCTTTATTGTCTTTTAGAAAAACCTTATTCTTAATTAGGGTATTAAAAAGTTAAATTTTCTTAATTAGCGTATCTAATTTAGCGTGTAAATCCTCTAAGATATCCGTTTACTTGCCGTTAAAAAACGTCTTTTTATTAAAAATAATATCCCTAGTAGAGATAATGATACCCTTATATAGGATCTAGATTCTATAGATATTGGTAAAGTTATAGCCAATAAGGTAGCTAATATAGGCTCGCGGATCTAGTTTGCTTAGCCTTTTCTTCTTTAGCTAGACGTCTAATATTATTACATACGCCCTATAGCCGTAGGCTTTTAGGTGCGCTAGTTGTGGTTTTTTTAATCTTTTATTAGCTAGGAAGGTATAGAACTTCTTATATAGTAATTTCTATCTATTACTTTCCCGTAGCGTTTAATCTTAAAGGTAGACTATATAGTTAACTATCTCGTTCTATAGATTATATAGTAAATTAGTAGCAATTCTTATTACTCACGCTTTCTTAATAATTATACCCCCTAAGCGTTTGGCGGTACCGTTTTAAGCTTAGGTATATAGCGCCGAAGGCTTAAATATAATCCCTTAAGTCTATAGCTATTTAAGGGTTTTCCTTCTCCCTAGCTCGTTGTCTAATCTAATAGTGTTTACTTTTAGGTTATACCTTAGATAAATCTACTAGATAAAATCTTTAAGTACTTATAGTATCTCCTTCTTTTTACTATATGTTGTTATAAAATACGGGAAGGATCTTTCTAAAAAAGTGTTATAGATAAGTATAACTTATATAAATCTAGTATACGCTTCCTTAAGGTTAGTCTAGTTAATATAGAGGTTAAGATAAGGTTTATTAATATTTTATTTTAAGAACCTTTGTAAGACCTAACGCTTAATTTTAGCGAGGCTATAGTATTAGCATTCTATTATTTTAGGGCCTTAAAGCTTAACTCCTAGGGCGTTAATACCTAAAAAATAAAGGCTTATAGGTCCTAGATAACCTAGACGCAGATACTATAGTTATATATTACCTTTTATATCTAGATAAATGTCTCTTAACAATACTCTATGCTTCTATTAGCGGCTTAGCAGTTAGCTTATATTAAATGCTAATAGACTTCCTAGTTGGACGTATTTAATAGTCTGTTATTTATAACGTTCTTCTATTTAGTATAGGATTATATTATCCTTTTAAACTAGAAAATTGTTCTCTTCTTTATTATCCTAGTAGTATCTTTGTTTTTAAAGTAGATAAAATAATACTAGGTTTATATAAAAGGCAACGTCCTTAAGACGTAAGATTCCCTTGCTCTTATCTGGTTTTATAACTTAGATATTAACGTTGCCGTAGCTTAGTATAGGTACTTTTAAGCTGCCGGCGATAATATATTTATATCTTAGAGCTTTCCTAAACTTATAGAAATAAGAGAGGTTATTAAAGATATAGAGAGTAGTTCCTAAGTTAAGAATAGTTAATAGCTTTAGTAGATAGAGTTAACCAGTATAAAACGATTCTAAGAATATTGTATTAGCTTTTTCCTTAATCTTAACTTCCTAACTCTTGTCCTGTTATTATTAAGCCTCGTCTTCTTATTCTTTAAGTTTAATCTTTATAACTTAGTTAGTAAGATCCTTATTCTTTTCTACCCTTTTTAGTGCCCTTTTAATGCGAGTATCTCTAATTATAACTCCTATAGGTTTCTTATCTTTAAATAAACACTAATAGTCCTAAATAGAATGTCCTTGTATTCTATACGCTAAGCACTTAGGTATAGGATTTTTATAGGACGTCTCCTTATCTACTAGTATCCTGGCTCTCTTTAAGCGGCTCTTATATGCTAAGGTTTTTCCTCTCTATAAACCTTTAGTAGTATTAGAGTAATCCTTAATAGCTTACTCTGCGAAGTCTATATTAAAGGTACTTCCTCTTATAGTAATATTAGCTTTCTTTAAGGGTGTTTTAAGTCCTTCTTATAGCTCCTTTACTACTTTATGGTATTTAGAAGATCTTAACTTCTAAAGGTTATTTAACTCGGTAGTGTACTTTATATAGTAGGCGTTTATAAGGGATATTATTGCGGACACTTTAGGTTACCCTTAGGACAACCCCTAGACGCCCTTTAAATAGTCGCCGGTCACGTGCTGGAGGCACGTACCCGTAGTATATAGTCTCTACAATCCTAAAGGCCTTACCTCCTTAAGGATTCGTCTCTCTTACCAATTTATCCTATTCTTACAATTGTGCCTTATAGCCCCCTGTCTATAAAGTCCCCTTATAGTGTTGCTAAAAGGTTAAATAACTTCTGCTAAATCTTAAAGCCAGATTCTATTAAACATTTAAGGTATCTTATACTTCTCTCCTAGTGATATTACGTGTTCCTATTAATCTAGCTATTAGTTTAACTTTAACACGTATTTAAACCCCTTAAGGGCTTCTATATATTAGTGTTGTACCTTCTTCCTAATAAATAATAAGGTAGGTTCTGTGTTCTCCTTTAGTTAAGATAGCTATTCTTTAACTGTTAAGGAAGGGTTAAGTAGTAGCTTCTTCTAAATTGATACTATAGACGTAATTTAGGTATAGATCTGTTAAAGGTGCTCTTCTTATTTTAGGAAATACTTTATATCCTAGTTATAGTATTATCTACTATTCTTATACGCCCTTTGTTAATTTGTTAAGAGTTATATATATAAGGTTGTATTCTCGTTAAAATCTATAACTTTTAGATAGGGTGGTTCTTATAGTAGACCTTATTAAGGTACTTTCTTATCTAAGTTAACGTGGGCCTAAATTCGCTAATCCACAAGGGCTTATAGTTGCTAGATCTATTACTCCCAGTCTTCTAGCTTATTAAGGATAATTGTAGTAGATAAACTTAACCTTAGTGGAGTTATTTAACTAATAAGTAAAGGAGGAATTAAGATAAGATTTTGTTGATAGGATCGTCCTTTAACAATTAAGGTGGAATTTTATAAAATCTTATAGAATCTTATAGAATCTTATCCTGTGATAATTAAGGTAGAATTTCTGTTAGAGTCTGCGTCCTTTAACAATAAGGTGTTAGAGTCTGACGATAAGGTAGAATTTCTTTAAATAATTAAGTAATAGCTAAATAGCTTCTTGTGTTGGCGGACCGGGCTTATAACTGTTAGATAGTTTATATAGAGCTATTTATTAATGAAATGGGTTAATTAATTAATAATCTTGGTTTTGTTTTGATGGTCGATTGACCTAGGGCCCCTAGGCTTAGATGAAGATATTTACAATACACGTGCCCCGTACACGTAACTCGTATATATCCTACGCCACAGAGAATACAGATTATCTAACAACCCGAGGTGTCCGCAATAATATCCCTTATATAAGCCGTTAATTCGCAAAGCCTCCGACGTTTGCGTATCACCACCCTCTACCGTTGCCCATTGTCTTACTAGGCGTCTCCCTTAATACCTAGCCCATAAAACCCTACTGTATGCTTATTAGGAGGATTAAATTATTAAATAAATATGTAAATATTAGTCCTAGGGCTTTCCAATAAAAGTTAATATACTTTCTATAATTGCGAACTTATTTTTAGTAAAAGGTAGGGTTATAGGTAAATATTAGGGGGAGAGATTTATATAACGCTACGAGCTCTACAGTATTATAAGTTATTAATTGGATTACTAGAGAGCCTAGAACAATAATCCAGTTATTATTTATAACTAGTTTAAGTTCTTTTAAAGCGTACGGGATAAATACTTAATTAAGCACTCTAAATTTATGCACAATTTTAACAAAAAAGGGGTAATACTAGGCCTTATAGTATTAGCCTAAGTAATTAATAAGACTAGTAAGGAGAGGTTAAAAAATTAGACTATTTAATAACTAGGAATATAAGAGCTAGTCTTTATAATTAAGACAATTAGCGCTAATAGCTCTTACCTACCTCTGTTTATAATTTGGAAAGGGCAGCAATACTAAGTAGGATAAACGTCTTCGCGGGTATGCCTATATAACCTTAACAAAAGGCTAGATAAACGACTCGCTAGGCCTATACTATATTAAATACTATAATATATATACGCGATATCTTATAGAGGATAATAAGGGTAATATTTAAAGCTATTATATACTTATAATGGATAATTACTTAACCCATATTACCTAGCAGTTTATTAAGTATACCCTATCGCATAAGATTGTTCTAGTTACTCTCCTACTATAAGGGATCTTTTGGCGGCTGCCAAGGCTAGCCCTTGGCTAGGCCCCGGCACCTCTTTATAAGCTCCCTTAGGCTTATAGCTCTTCCCTCCTTATCGGTTCGTCTCTATACTTAAGCTATTACCTACCCTTATTACTATATCGTCCTCTTCTATCGACTCTCCTTATAACTTATGCTCGGCTTACCTACTGCCTACCGTACACCCTAGCAATATGCCTTATATATACCTTATTTAACGTATAAGCTTTACCCACTAGATATAAGCTATTTCGGACCTCTTTAGTACTACTACGGCGTAGAGGTAAACAACTTCTGTTGTTATAGCTATACAGAAATTAACAAAGAGTATTTTATAAAGCTCTACCCTATAGTATATACTAAGGCGTTTATTTATAAGACAATTTATAGCGCTTGGAAAGCTATAGGTCTTCTACTATATAATCCTACCGCTATCTTAAAGACTCTATTACGCATAGAGGCCTCCGTAAGCCCTAAAACAAGCTAGTTAATTATAATTATAGACCGTCGAACCCTAAAGACCCCTAGGATAGTAGAGGACCTTAAGTCTTTACGAAATTAGATTACTAAATTAACTACTAAGCGACCAGACGGTATGCTTAAAACCCCTATTTAATAACGCGTTAAAAAGCTATTTAAAGCTGCTATTGGCTTTACTACTAATATATAAATATAAAAATAAGAAAATAAGCAATTTTAGAAGTATAAGATAGATAAAAAAAGTAGTAGAAGACTTTTAAGTAAGGGCAGAGTCCTTACCCAGGAGGACGTTAATTAATTAAAGTTAAAGAATCTATAAAAGCAGGAGCTTGCTGCCCAAAAGTTAGCTTAAAAAAAGTATAAGAAAGGGACTTCTTTACTAGAGCTTAACGTTGCTTTATATACTAGAGCTATATTAAACCCTAGTAAATATAGTTAAGACTAGGCAACCTTTATATACGTCTTTTAGTGTAATCCTTAGCCTATAAAGGAATTTAGTAGTAAGTTAATCTGGAAGGGAGGCTTAGAAGAGTATAGTGGTAAGCTATTTAATTGGTTAACATTAGGGGCGAAATTACGCCTATAACGTACTCGAAAACTTCTAAGCCGTTTCCTTTTATAATAAGAAGCGTAATCGCTTTAATTAAGGCTATTTAGATTTAATATAAAGGCGTTATTAATTTTATTATTAATACGAATACATCTAGGGGTAAGTAACTCGCTTAGGGGGGGTGTCTCGCTTCCTTTATCTTAGTTGACTTAGCCGCTCCGTAGGGAAATTTTTAGCAGTTGCATAACTTAGCACGTACCACACGCCCCTACAACCCCGAAGTTCCTTAGCAGAGCGTCTAAGAGAATATAGGCGCGCGTTTAATGCAAACTGGGTCCATCTAAAATTTCCCTTTAGCGTCAGTGAGCTGCCATAAGGCTAATACTGCAGCTATTATCTTAGTTATTAATGCATTTAATTCTTAAGGGACTTAAGTATCTCTTTCTAATAGTCTTAGGACTCTACCTGTTCTATTAGGGGCGAGATACAGCCTTAAAGATTAAAGACGTGTTTTTGAAACTAGTCCCCTACCTTTTCCCTACTACGGCTTAGATCTCTATAATAATTTAGAAGCTACTTCTTTCTACTAAAGAGAAGCAGCTTTTAAATTATTAGAGAGATCTAAGTTATAGTAAAGAAGTTATATCTTAAAAGTAGGAGAATATCTAGCTTATAAAGCGTGCACAAGGCGTCCATTTTCCCTTAGACCCTTAGTAAGGAATCCACCTATAAGCACGTAAATCCACCTGCACGGGCTATAAATCTGTATAACTTTGAGATGGAAGGTAGAACCGGGTAGGTGTTATCTCATAAATCAAACCCCTGGGGAGAAATACTGCTACGGCGTAACGCTAAGGATCTAGTGCTACGCTTATAGACTCCTATAAAGTCCTAAGCCAATTAAATTACTATACCCTAGTCCTATAAAGTCCTAAACTAATTACATTATACTAAGAGGAATATCTCCCTAAGAGTCTAAGAGCTTATAGGAGCCCTTTATATACAAACTTAAAGTTTCTTATTAGGCAACAACTCTTCTATTATAACGCTATATCTTATACCCTAAATTAACTCCAAAACACTTCCGACCGTATTTAATTAAAAGCTATTTACTTTCTCTATCTTATTAAGAAACAATAGACGTTACTAGTAGAATACCTATACCCCTATCCAACGATTCACAAAGCCCTTTATCTAGCGTCCCTCCTAGCTCTCTTCCGCCTTCTAATAAATATCTTAATAGGTATCTTAATAAACCTAATAGCGATATAGATTACCTTAACAATAAACTTAATAGCGACGCTATTAAGGCCCTTTAGCCTTCCTCTAATAGACCTTCCTCTTCTACCCGCAATTAATATAATATAAGCAATAGGGAACGGCAGTCTACGCAATTTAAGCTACAATAGGTGGCTAATACACTACGCCGCGTTTAATGGAGCTTTCAAGGCTTTATACTTGCTTAGGTTAAGTTAAAAAAAGGCTAAAAGGTTACAATTAAGCACCGCCTATATAGTAGTTAATAGTAGCAACAGCTTAAACTAAGGCATGCTATAGACGATCCGCGTATAGGGGACGTCTGCTTACGTTATTCTTTAGCAGACTATTTTACTGTAGAGCTCGATAATCTTATCTATCAGCCTTACTTTACTTAATTTAATTATACTACAGACCTAAAGACGCTTAACTTTAAGCTAGCCTTTAAAACTATCTAGGAGTTTGCCCCTATATAGCATACTATTCTTATAAGACTTATAAGTAATTAGCGCGCCTACCAACCTAGTTATAACGCTTCGCCTTAGAATAATGCGTTATCTAGATAATTGTTTACTATCACTAGTATAGTATATTATTCTTAAGCTAAAAACCGATCCGCCTTCCTCTTTTTAATACTAGATATCTATTTAGTAGGCTTTAGTATAAAGCGGCAAGTAATTAAGACTCTATTAGGGCTTAGAATATATTATAGTTACTATTAGGCTAGTTAGTTAATAAATAAAATCGCTAAGACGGCAGAGGTATAGTATCTAGCTCTTCTAAACTCCTAGGCTAACCTATTAACTTCTTTAAAAATAACTCTAGCTTTAAGCGTCTAATAAGAAAATAGTAATTATCTATAATAACATTAACTTTAAAGACAGAAAAAGGGATAAGGTTATAGGCTATATGGATACTATACGGTTAATAATAACGGCGGCTATTATTACAAACGCTTTAAGTATAATATTATAACTACTTAAGAAAGAGTCGGAAGAAGCTAGTTGGTTAATTTAAGCACGGTCTAGGATAGAGCCGGTAGAACTATATAACGAGGAATGGTAACTAAGGTCATATAATATGCTATATATTAAACGAGAGGAACGAGAGGAACTCACGTACCTTATATATAAGGCGTATATTACGTATAAGAAGGATTTTATAGGAGTATGGTTGTGTATTTAAGGACCCTTAGTCCCTACCTAGATAGTTCCTTCCTTATAGTAATTCTTAGAATATAATTAGAGTTAATCTATTAGGCAACCACTCCACTAGTTATTATTACGTTATTAACTTTAATTTGTATTACCTATATACCTAGCCTATTAGCGAGCCTACCGTAGTACCTACTACAAGGTTTTATTATATAACTACTACCTAGTTATGGTATTAAATATAGAAAGTTAAACAATATGCCACCAAAAGCACTAGCCACTACGCTATTAACGGCGGTAACTATATTAAGGTTAGATAACGACACTAGTATAGTAGATACTAACTTATAGCAACCTATAACGGTCGGACAGCTATAAGAGATAGTTGATTAGCTAATAGAAAATAATGCAATATTGGAAAATAGGATTAACGGGATAGGAGTAGTAAAGATTAAGTTACTATTAATCAAAAGATACTCAGGGGAAAGGTTAAAACTTAAAGGATTCCTTATATAAATGCACTTTAAAGTTATATAAAAAAGGGTAAAGCTACTAACACCTATAGATCGAATAGCGTATACAGGACTATTCCTATTAGAAAGAGCACTTAAATAGTTTAAGTCTTACCTTATAGAAATATAAGCAAATAGAATAATAACCACTAATTAAGAAGTATGGTTTATATTTATAAGCTAGGAAGGGTTTATAGAGCGACTTATATAGATATTTAGAGACCTAGAGGCGGTAACTATGATAAAAAGGAAGCTCTAAGATATTATATAACGGACCTTAGCAATTAAGTATATAACGCAGTTTTAGACGTTAGTAATATAAGTTAAGTAAAATAATAAGGCGCTTATAGCACAGTATAAATAGGGACTTAAGGCTAAAGTCTAGGACGTAATTATTCTAATAAAAGATGCGGAAACCCTATGGGACTTAATAGATTAAGCGATTAAGATTAATAATTGGATCTATTAAAGGGAACAGGCTAAAAGGGGTTAGGATAAAGTTCTATAGTTATATAAGGCGCAAAGCACGTAATAACTAAAACTAAGTTAAAAACTATAGTATGGCGCAGAGCTAATAGACCTAAGTAGTATTAAAAAAGCCTATAAGAAATAGAGAAGAAATTATAGAAACCTAGAGGATAAAGATTAAATAATTAAAGGTCTAAGGAGCAGAGGCTAAACTAGGGATCTTAGTAGCAGAAGACGTTTAGGCAGACTCTATAATAAGAAAAATAGTTTAAAGAGGGAGCTTGCATAAATTACGGAAAATAAGGTTATTACGCTAAAAACTATAAAAGTGGTTAGGATTACTACGTAGTAAAAGGGATAAGACTAGTAGATGATATATATATATATAGAGGGACAATAATATACTATAAGGAATAAAAGAGTATTTAATTAAAAGTTTTACATTGTTAGGTAAAACCTAAGTAGATAGTTATATAGCCGTAAGGTACGGGCGACCCTAGGGTAACCTAGGGGTGACTCGCCCGTAAGGCACGTGCTCTATATATGCCTAGGGAAAACCCTTCCTACCTTACACACAGACTCCTCCTTTTCCCTTAAGGATTCGTCTCTGTCTATACAATATACCTATTGTTCTATTATTGGACTCCCTATCTATATCTTTACCTTATATTTAAATCCTTACTAATCTCCTTAGGAGGATAGCCGGTTTAATTTTTCTATAATACCTCCGAAAAGAAAACTAACGCCTATACCCGACGGTAATACGCTAGCGATATAATTGTAGAACGCCTTAGGATCTAGTATAGATAAAACCGCTAGAAGCATACTAGTAGCATTTAAGCTATTTTCTAAATCTTAAAACAATTAGATATCTATAAATACTAAAAACTAGTTTAACTTATATACCTAGGCTTAATAAAAGCTTAATAAGGTTACTAGCGTCCTACCTAATACCGCTAATATAAAGGAGCTAGATAAGCTAGCTAAGAAAATAGCTAACTTACAGAGCATTATTAATTTAATAAAGCCCTCTCGTTGCCTTTTTAGTAAAGAGTATAAGTTACGCGGCGAATATATACGCCGATTAAATCTTAACACCCTAGTCAAAAAGTCACTACCTAATATTAGCGGTACTACTTAATAGCATTTTAACCGGTGGATCGTCGCAGTTAAGAACCAATTTAAGGTTAATAACGTTGACTATAACTATAAGCAACGCACGCGTTAGGCTATTAAAGGTCTTATAAAAGAGAAGATAATTGCTTAACTAGTTTATTACCGGTTAGGCACTAAGGATAAGGGTCCTTTACTATAGGATGAATTTAAAACTATAGTCTAAGACTAGATTAGGAACCCTATAGTGAGACGCTTTAATAACGCTATAATATACTATACGGCTATTATAAAGGAGAACTAGAGGTTTAACGTCTTTCTAGCCCATATACGTAGCTTAGAGGACCTCTTCTTATATACCCCTTTTGTTAATCCTAAATAACAGATAAACTTTTAGTTTTTACATCTTCTAGCCTACCTATAAGTAGAGCTATTCTGCCAGAACTTTACCTAACAGGTAAGAACTACTAAAGACCTCTTTAACGAAATCCGCCGTATAGAGTAATCTGATATATACTAAGTTTGGGTTAAACCTAAGGTTCTAATTGGTTAAAAATTTGTACTAGTCACCTGGTTTTTCACGTGTTACCCCATCAAATTGCGACCTTACGACCAACCCTTCTACATCTGCGATGCACCCCCTAATATTACCTAAATAAAATTTCTATTTATACAGATTTATAGAGCTTAAAAAGCGCTTTAAAATAGTACCTCTTTTATTTAAATATCTTATAGATAGGTAGATATAGAGCTTATAAGAGCTCTATAAAATAAGGGGGCCGTGCATAGAGCTCTACAGGCTCTACAAATTCGCGACCTTACGACCTCTTCCTACCCCTTACTGCTCTCTACCTTCTACCCCAGTTGCTACTCCCTACCTACCACCTAAATGCCTTCCGATCGTATATTTTGCACCGTCTGTAGGCAGTATTACCCTTCCGCTAACTTTCCAATAAACCGTCGTAGAGCTCCGTATAAGAGCTATAACTCTTATAGGGTTAATTCTTTATTTCCTCTTTTTTAACTTACTACTATTCTAACTTTATATATAGGAGAAAAGAAATAGGCGGTCCTAACGACCTTTAGCGGACCT
>Ga0307515_10002489_pt1 | contig 39983 bp, 28 predicted proteins | sample 17_EM_MG_FD_194513 | JGI IMG/M metagenome (GOLD analysis project Ga0307515, IMG submission 194513) | Populus trichocarpa ectomycorrhiza microbial communities from riparian zone in the Pacific Northwest, United States - 17_EM | ecosystem: Host-associated > Plants > Roots > Unclassified | place... | reverse complement strand
GCCAATGGCGCTGAACCTTTTCAATTTGGACTAAGCGGATTCAGTCTCTCTTCCAGCAACAGCGTGATGGAGTACAATCTTTTCGAACAATGTTATGGAGAGAATGAATTGATTTCGATCAAGGCTTCAGCGGTCACTGTTCGCTACAACACAATCCGCGACTGTCCCGCCCAGTTTACTTTGCGTCACGGCAATCGTTGTATAGTTTATGGGAATTATTTTATCAACACACCGGGTATCCGGATATTTGGTGATGATCACGTTATCCACAGCAATCATTTTGAGAATTGTAACATCGCCATTAACATTGGCAATGGTGGTGCAGAAGTAGCAGATGGTGCTCCGCTGGTCAGTCACGACCGCCCCGACAGAGTGCTCATTGCTTTCAATACCCTGGTCAATAACAAACGCAATATTGCTCAAAATGAGCGTGCGAATGGACTAGGATCGACCTTCATCACTGTCGCGGCCAATATTATTCAAGGTGGTGGCCCTGCGGCAGAAATAGTAGGACCTTCCATCAATCCGGTATGGAAAGGGAATATTATTTTCAATACCAGCGGAACAGGGGACCTGCCGGCAGCAGGATACAGGAACATTGATCCTTTGCTTGTCGGTGATACTTCCGGTGCTTTTCATCTTAAAGCAGGTAGCCCTGCTATCAATAAAGTTGAGGACTCCTATCCAATGATAACTGTCGATATGGACGGGCAACCACGGACTTCTCCTTTGGATATAGGAGCGGATGAAGTATCCCGTGCTAAAATCACTAATCGCATTCTTACTTCCGCCAGTGTCGGTCATAGCGCAAACCAGGATCAACCGTAAACAGTATATTGTTCATAACAATCGCATAATAAATCTCAGTTGTTCAAATACAATTCATCTACCTTATGAAAAATTTAATCAGGCTTCCTTTACTTATTATTTTGTTTATTTATTGTAACCTCAGTTATGGGCAATCAAAAAATGAAACAGATCTTGAGCATTGGCCAAAAGGTTCTTCACCAAAGGAGATAGGAAAGCGTGTCGCTGATCGCTTTATAGCGACACCACATCCTAATTTTGGCAGACCGGCTCCTCCGAAAACGATCACGTATCCGGAAGTATGCACCTGGTATGGAGCGCTTATTTTTGCAAAGGAAAGCAAAGACAAAGATCTCCTTTCGCAATTAGTAAAACGATTTGAACCATTATTTACCACAGAGGCAAGTATGGTGCCTGTTCCCGATCACGTTGACTATGCTGTGTTTGGTTCGGTTCCGCTTGAACTTTATATGCAGACAAAAGATAAGCGATACCTGGATATGGGAAAAAATATTGCTGACAAGCAATGGGGACCACCGGAAGGACCAAGAGTAAAACCCGAGTCGCAAAAATTTTATGAGCTGGGTCTTACCTGGCAGACCCGCTTGTGGATTGATGACATGTTTATGATCACTGCTGTGCAGGCGCAAGCATACCGGGCAACCGGAGAAAAAAAATACATCGACAGAGCGGCCAAAGAAATGGTCGTCTATCTTGATTCATTGCAGCGCGAAAACGGACTTTTTTATCACGCACCGGATGTGCCTTTCTTCTGGGGCAGGGGCGATGGCTGGATGGCCGTAGGAATGGCTGAGCTTCTGCGCTCGTTACCGGAAGACAACCCGGATCGTCCACGCATCATGAAAGGTTACAAAACAATGATGGCTTCACTTCTGAAGTACCAGGCAGAGAGCGGCATGTGGCGTCAGCTGATTGATGATGCAGAGTCGTGGCCGGAAACATCGAGCACAGGTATGTTTACCTTTGCTATAATTACCGGGGTGAAGAATGGCTGGCTCGACAAAAAAACGTATAGCCCTGCAGCCCGTAAAGGCTGGCTTGCATTAATTCCCTACCTCGATGAAAACAGCGACATTCGTGAAGTATGCCAGGGAACAAACAAAAAGAACGACCGGCAATATTACCTTGACAGGCAACGCATCACAGGCGATATGCATGGGCAAGCTCCGGTGCTGTGGTGTGCTACAGCGTTGCTTCGCTGATTTGTTGTTGCTTTGAGTAACATATTGGATTTTGCCTGTGGCGGTTGATATTTAGAGTTACAACAGGAATGAGTAAATTCGGGCTACGATGTCAGGCAACCAGCTTCGTATCAATCCAAATAAGATTCTCCATGTTGTACTTTACCAGATTACCAGATCACAGCCATTCCGGATTCAATGAGCGACTGCACTTTGATAACTTCAGGCAGCATAACATTATTTTCAATGCGTTGGCAAGCAAAAGCCATTGCGATCTTCACGTTGGTTGTTTATCTATAAAAACGGTGATGAATGGAGAGGAAGTGTACGGCTTCAACGGACTTCAGAAATCGGTCAGGCCGGGACAATTTCTGATCCTTAATAATGATCAGCCTTATTCATCCAGGATTAATACATCAGAGAAAATAAAAAGCCTTTCTATTTTCTTCAGAAAGGAGTTTGCCGCTGCGGTATTCCAGGATGCTACACAATGGGAAGAAACTTCATTGGACAACCCTTTTGAAATCAGAACCCCGGCACTTGAATTTTTCCAGACACTTTACTCGCTTGATGAATCATTTCAGAAACTCCTGGTGGGGCTTATTACCAGATTGGATAGCAGAGAATATGCAAATCATGAAGTGGACGAAGACTTGGTTTTACTACTCCATCACCTGGTACGCATTCACAAATCAGAAGTGTACCGATCGGGTAGAGTAGATGCAATCAAGTCGGGTACTAAAGCAGAAATTTACAAACGACTTTGTATTGCTAAAGATCTCTTGCATTCAATCTTCATGCACAAAGTGGATTTGTCTCTTGTTAGTCACGCAGCATGCTTGTCGGTACCCCAACTCATAAGGCAATTCAAATCCGTTTTTCAAACAACTCCTCATCAATACCTCATGCATGTGCGCCTGGATCATGGAGCCAGGTTATTGAAAACCACCGATAAGCCCATTACGGAGATAGCAATTGCCAGCGGTTTTGAAAATAGCAGTGCATTCTGCAGAGCTTTTAAAACAGAATACGGCATGACTCCGCTGGCGCTCCGGATTAGAAATTAAAAAATCGAGCATTTCTGCACATTTAGTTCACGAGCGGTACAATATCATTGCGTCTCAAAATTTAATCCGATAGGAGACTGATAGGTATATTATTGATCCTGTTGCTGGTACATTTTTCATGCGTAGGCCGACAGAAAGCTATCCTCTTGTATAATGGTGCTATTCCCAACTCTAAAAGACTCCTGCCGGTTATGTAGAAGGAAGAGATAACTCTGGCTTTATTGTTAAAGTGAGCGTTCCTACGTTAACGGCCTTTTTCCCGAGAAGACTATTGTCAATGGAACAGCTGTCATTATTGCTCCAAGCGGAGGATATGAAGTATGGGTAGATGAAGGTGCCGATGTTGCCAGGGCATTCAACAAGATTGGAGTAACCGCATTTGTTTTGAAATACAGGCTGTCGCATAGCCTGTTGTTTTATGATGCATTGTTTAAAGCAAAAGTGAAAGGAGAGATGCATCTTTTGCAAAGCGGAGGACATGGCTTTGCGCTGGAGCATCCGACAATAGGGGATAAATGGATGGGCCGGTGCGCGGACTGGCTAAAGGAAAATGGCTTTGGAAAAGGAAAAGAATAGCTTCCTGATTTTGGTTTTCTGTTAATGCAAGGCAGACCTTCAGTAATTTAGCCGGCACTGTTCCGGAATCCGGTAACGCATCCCTTACCAGATCATGATCTCTCATCACCTTGATATCATAATATCATAGGCAAACAACTCGTCCAGGTATTTCAGGTAAAAAGCTGAGGTGGACATCCGGAGTTTGAGAGAGGTACTTCGTTTTAGTAATGGTTCAACCCGCAATTTTGTGAATGCGAATTAAAATCCCGTTTGATATCAACGGCTTACAACGTGCGCAATCCTAAATAACTGAACCCCATTTTTGTTTGCCATCCAATGATATAGAAAATGATCCATTCACGTAAAAAAATACTGACATGAACTGATTATTAAGATGATAACCACTCTCTGAAATTACGTACCTGGTGCGGGTACCATGCTCACCTTTTTGTCTTCCCCGTTGTAAACCTTTTTGTCCACGTGTGTTTTAGCCGAAGCCGGAATGACTTTAGGATATTTGATTTTCATAATGAGTTTCAGATACAAAGTATGATCGCGACATATGAATGCCGGAGCTGTGACGGTAAGGAATGGAGCCTGATAAAATTTGTTTAATAAAGAATTTATGGATCAATACGGGAATTTTCAAAGAGGGGATAGGCAAATCATTAATTTTCTTCTATTTATAGCAACTATAGCTATCCTAACCATCCTCCTGCTTCTATGAAGACTGCTGTTCTTAAGCCTTATCAAACCTGATTCATTAGCAAAATGAATCCGGGTTTTAACGCTATCTTTGCAGTTCTATATCCCACAAGATGGTTTCTTCAAGGGGCAGTGCAGTACTCTTCCTCGCGTTTTTAAGTTTGACCGTCATCGGGCAGGAGACAATTGTTAATAGCCTGGAACAAAAACTACCCTCGTCAGCGGGTAGCAACAGAGTCGACATCTTAAATCAGTTAACCTACGATTTCATTTCTGTGGACAACGATAAAGTCGTGCGCTACAATGATGAAGCCATTCAACTCGCCAAAAAAATCGATTACCAGAAAGGAGAGGGCGTTGCATATACGTATCGCGGTGTGTATCTCTATCAGTCAGGTCAGTTTGCGGAAGCCAGAATAAGCCTTCATACAGGTTTGCGATTGTCGCAGCGAACAGGAGACAAAGTGAATGAAGGGTACACCTTTCTCCAGCTTGGCAATGCAGGTTTGGAAGAAGTCAACATGGACTCTGCCTATATCTTCTTTCGAAAAGCGTACGGAATTTTCAAAGACAGCAGTCATGCGGAAAACCTCTCCAAGGTCTACCGTAATATGAGCGCCCTCTTTGGACAACGTTTTCAACCCGACTCGCAGCAATATTATCTTGATAAGGCCATCACCATCCGTAGATTACTACCGGACCAGAGCTATCTCGTTGATGCCCTGGCCATCCAGGCTAACAATAAACTTTTTACAGGCAATCTTGATGCCGCTGAAAAACTCCTCGAAGAAGCTGACCAAATCCTCAAGCGGTACCCAAATGATCTTGAAAATCTTAATGATGTCAAGCATATCCGGGCGCTGATCCTTTTTCAAAAGGGAAAATTTGAAGATGCGCAGGTCTTATTCGACTCTGCTCGAAACTATTATTTCAGGATGTCGCTGTTTCGTAAATATGTGACGCTGCTCACTGATCTGGGGAAGATTTTTTCCGACAGGGGAGAATACGAAATCGCGTTGAATAATTTATACGATGCGTTGCGCCTCAGTATGCTGAAGGGTTTTGAAACGGAGACCTACATTATACGCACGCGGATCGGATGGATAAATTTTCACCTCGGTGATTATGATCAGGCCCTTCGTCTGGCCAACGAAACCCAACGAGTGCGTCCCAGGAAACTGCTGAAGGCAGACCTTGCTAATGCGTTAACCTTAAAAGGCGTTGCTTTGACGGTATTGAACAATCTCACCGAGGCCCGCCCTGCACTCGACAGCGTGCTTGTGCTTCATCAACGTGCGGGTAATAAGCAAGGTGTAAGTGAAGCGTACATGAATCTCGGAGTAGTTGAGGTACGGCTGAACAACTTTGCATCTGCGCTGTTGCTGTACGAAAAGAGCATTGCCTTTGCTGAGTCGTCAAATTATATCTATGGGCTTGCATGGTCGAATTGGGGTATTGCCGATGTCTTCTACCGTCAAAAAGAATATGCGAAGGCTTCACGCTATCTCGATGAATCCGAGAAGTTCTCGCGATTGATCCATGCCAACGAATTGCTCATTATTAGCTACAACACGCGAAGAGATATATTAAGGGCAACAGGAAGGTTCAAGGAGGCCCTGCAGTTTTCAATGATAGCAAGCGAAATGACCGATTCCTTACGAAGGAGTGACCTGGCGCGGAGGTTTGTCAACCTTGAGAAGATCCAGGAAATCGAACAGCGTGACCGAAACATCAAGGTGCTGCAGCAGGAGAAGGAACTGGCGGATGAGAAGATCAACCTCCAGGAATTGCGCTTGCGTCAGCAATATATTTTGATCGTTGCAGGTGTACTCATTATCGCCTTGCTCGCTTTCTTTTACTTACGCATTAGGAAACTGAATGTAACCATCACGAAAAAAAATAATGATATCCAGGTACAGGCAATGAAATTGCTTGAGGTGAACCAGGAGCTCAACCGGCTCTACAGCGAAGTATCTGAGCAAAATGAAGAGATCCAGGCGCAGGCGCAGATACTTTCGGAGACCAACAAAAATACCGTTGAACTTAATCGGAATCTGGAACGACTCATCGCTGAGAAAACAGAAGAGCTTCGCAGGACGAATGAGGAGCTGGTAAAACACAACAATGAATTGCTCCAGTTTTCATATACCGTTTCACACAATCTGCGTGGGCCGGTCGCGAGGCTGTTAGGGTTGACTTCACTCATGTATGCTGAAAAAGACCTGACCCAGGCACAACAATGGGTAACCCTTATCGGAAAAACTACAGGCGAACTTGATCTTATTATCAAAGACCTGAGCAAGATTCTGGAACTGCGAAGAGAGCCGCATCATTTCCGCGACCATGTTGACCTTGCAGCCGAATGGCAGCGAAGCGTTCATCTGCTTCACGATAGCCTTACCGGCAACGAACAGATCACGGCAGACTTCTATCCGCTGCCTGAGCTTGTCACGGTCAGGGCCATGGTTCAAAGCACGTTCTATAATTTGTTAAGCAATGCGTTAAAATTCCGATCGCAAAGGCCACTGCGTATTCACGCTTCAAGCCAGATCAGTGGAGACAATGCAATTATTACCGTCTCCGACAATGGGCTCGGGTTAGATACGGAGTTATACAAAGATAAATTGTTTCGTCTTTACACGCGATTTCATTCCCATGTGGAAGGACGAGGGCTTGGATTATACCTTGTGAAATCTCAACTGGAAGTTGTTCGCGGCTCGATTGATGTGCAGTCTACGCCAGGGCAGGGAGCGACCTTCCGGGTGACGATTCCGTTAGCCAGTGAGTTGCCGGTGCACTTCGATTTGAATTATTGAAAGGATTAATCAACGTCTGACGGTTAGATGCCGTCTTCTGAAACGTGTTTGCGTGTCGTGACTTGTGTGCTTCGTGTTTCAATTTTTCGCAGGCAGGTTATCCAGTGCCTTGATCTCTTTTTTATACTTCGATGGCAGGATGAGAGCTTTCAGCAACCCATCCACCTTCATGCTTTTGCTCACCTTATACAGCACAAGCAAAGAGTATAAAAGAGATCTTTTCCGGAAGCCGAGCAATTCCTGTACTGTGTGCGGCACTACGAGTGTCTGCGCCTCCAGCAAGATCCGGTAACGTACTGCGCCCAGGTGTTTGTTGTATTGACTGAACAGATCATCCGTGTAATTGCTGTGTTGCAGGTTCTGCGCCAGGTGTTCCTGCCGCATCTTTTCCCATTCTTCAAAGGTGTTGGGTAACCCTCTCAATCCCATCCGGCTTCCCACTCTGTTGAAGACCCGGTACACCTCGTCTTTTTCAACGCTACTCAGCTTGCGCTCCAGCACTTCAAACGACCTGATGGAATAATCGATGAGCATGAAAAGCACATCCCTGTAAGCCCAGTCAGGAATGGTTGCTCTGCGCTTCGCTTCCACGTTGGCATGTATTGCCGTCATGGCATCGATAGCGCGCAGGGCAGATTGTTTTTCGGAAAAGACAATTGCCCGGGCATAAGAAACCGTTGAGAAAAGCCTCCCCAGGGGATCGAGAGGAAGACGGCCTGTAAAGTAGAGCCAGTCTACGGCCTTGCTGAGTGCAAACTCTGCGGACGCGCCCGCGAATATGAAAAGAATCGTATCACTCTTCCCCCAGATCTGCCGCACCACCGAGTGCTTATCCACGAAATATTCCATACTCATACATCAAACCCGACATTTTTTTCAGCAGATACTTTTCGATAACCAGGATGATTGCAATACCCGCCATATAAGCCACTAAATCAATCCAGACAAATGAAGTTCCGATAACGGTTCTGGCAATTGCTGATTTTTGTAATCCCAGTTTTTCAACAATATTCAAGTATTGAAGAAACTCTATGGTGAAAGAGAAAACCAATACAAGTATTGCCAGCGTAAAAACAGGCATACGGAGAAAGGATTTTACAAAACAATAGATTAAAATAACTACCAAAACATCACCAAGATAGGGGCGAACAAAATTGTCCCTGACAAAAAGTGCTATCAGAACTTCAATAGTGAAAATCAAAATGGCCAAGCCAAAATAGTTTTTGTTGAATGTTAACATAATTTAAGAATTATTCTGCCTGCCCATGCCAACGTATGCTTGCGCGTGGTAAGGCGGAGTGGTTCAATTCCACATCGTGCCGTCCAATCCCAAAACAATTCCAAGCCATAACCCAATGATGAATACAATTACACTTAAGATCATAGCAATGATCCTGTTTACACCGACCCGGTCGTGAAAATGCATAATGAAGTAATTACATAAACCTCCCATTGCTCCGGCTAAAGGAACGATAATCAGCGGTCTTATCATCCATAACTTTCCCCATTCCGGATTAGGTTCTCCGGCTGGAAACAGAAAAAGGGAGATCAGTAATAAACCAATCCCTCCGCCCACTATCATTCGTTTAACCAATGAAACTTGATGAGGCTGTGATGCTGAATTGTTTGTTTGTGTCATGTAATTTTATTTTAAAAGTTATGCTTGTTTTTCAGAGATTAAGAATGTGCAATGGGAATTGAAATGGCTTTGAATAGTTTTCATCATTTATCTACACAGGTAATCGCATTATACCGGCAAGGTATTGATTAATTTTGATTTAGAAGTACTTTGTAATTAAAAGTTCTTTTGTTTCGAAACGGTGGATGTTTCGAAAATGTTACAGTCATAGCGGATTTCACACGCAGTTGTTGAATAATGTGGACGGACCTTTATTCCCAATAACCCGCAAAACAAAGCTAAATGTCTTCCTCATTGTGCATTCAGGCCACTATTTATAGGCAAGAGAGGTACTTCCCTCGGGATTATCTGGCTCGAAAAAAAACACGATCTGTATTACAAATTCTGCCCGCAGCTAATGGCCTGCCCGATCAGGCTTTTGAACGAAAGAAAATAGTGGGAGAGAAGCCCCTGAATTATTTTTAGTCAGAATTAACTTGCAAATTGTTCTCCTATGAGTTTTCAGGATATTATCGACCTTTTTAAGCTGGGTAAGGCAACGGCTAAAAGCCACATGCGGAATCTGATCGAAATTGCAGCAGCTGACGGAAGTCTCGCAGATGAAGAACAAAAACTCCTCGAGTATGCGGCCCAAAGGAACAACATCTCTTCATTACAACTGAAAGACATCCAGGGAGACGCTTCCAAAGTTCGTTTTGAGGTTCCGGGAAATGAAGAGGATAAGTTTTTTCAGTTATACGACCTTGTACACATGATGTCGGTTGATAAGAATATTCATAGCGAAGAACTACGGCTGTGTGAAATATTCGCGATTAAATTCGGGTACCGAAAGGAGATCGTACGAGAAATGATCGAAATGATCCGGCAGAATATTGAAAAGTGGATCGGCCCGAAAGAAACGATGCAAATGGTATTGCATTCGATGAAAGTTTATGATTAGCGTATTGAACATTTTGTCAAGGGCAATCAGGTCCGTAAGTCGTCTCGAAGATTCCTTCCTACTACAAAATTCTATCGTTCGAAAGTTTAAGGAGACAATGATTTCTTATATAAGCAAATACGAAAGAAGATTATTCGAAATCAGCGTAAAGTTCGAAATAAACGCCTGGATTAAATAACCCAATAAGGGAAGTTGAGCGAACGATATAGTCAAAGGATAAAACAGAACTTTCAAAAGTTTAGTGGACTCGCCAGGTTAAACCTTTTTCATTAATTCAGATTTCTATATTCAACAGGAGTATGACCTACGTGTTGTTTGAATAGCCTGGTAAAGTGTTGCGGATATTTAAACCCTAACCCATAAGCCAGTTCACTAATGGATTTATCGGTATTGAAAATTCTTTCCTTGGCAACCTCTATAACCTTTGATTGTATGCATTCCTGTGCCGACCTACCCGTTTCTTTCTTAATTAAATCGCCAAAATAATTTGCGGACAAATTTAATTCACCCGCACACCAGGCGACTGAAGGCAAGCCTGCTGTAACAGGTTTATCAGATTGAAAATAATCATGAAGCAAAGTTTCAAACCGCTCTAATATACCTTTATGAGTAGTGTCACGTGTAATGAACTGCCGGTCGTAAAAGCGGATGCAATAATTCAGGAACAACTCAATATTAGAAGCTATTAATGTTTTGCTATGTTTATCAATGGCATGTTCCAATTCATACTGGATCTTTGCAAAGCAATCCAAAACCAGTTGTCGTTCTTTGTCGGAAAGATGCAGCGCTTCGTTTACATCGTAAGAAAAAAAGGAGTAATCGTGAATGTGTTTTCCTAATGGAGTTCCTTTTATCAAATCCGGATGAAACAGGAGTGCCCATCCTTTCGGTTCAACTGTTTTTACATTGGGCTGTACACCCATCACCTGACCTGGTGCGATGAAAACAAGGGTACCTTCCTGGTAATCGTAGTGGCTTCGTCCATACTTTAACTCACCACACTTCAGCTCTTTTAAATAGACTGCATATACTCCAAAGTTGAACGTTTTGGCAGGCATGGGCGCTGCCTTTGATAAATCCGTGACGGTAACCAGCGGATGTAGCGTTGCCACTCCACGCATCGTGTTATACCCCGTGACACTGTCGATTTTTACTATCTCTTCCATAACCCTCGTTTTCTAAGGCAAATGTAGAGATTTCGGCACACCTGCAGATATACCGGAAGTCCAATCAGTGATCTTGGTAGAGAAATCAGTAATCTGTATAAGAAGGCCAATTGATTTAGCCTTGACATTTGTGCCAGCAAATGAGACGGCATCCGCGCTGGTTTTACCTCAAAATAAGTAATTATGAAAAATCGCAAATTAGGAACACTGGAAGTTTCCGCTTTAGGAATGGGAAAGTTATCTAAGATCAAATTGCAAGGTGCAAGACTTAGCGAAGGTTTGCTTTCCATGTCGGAGAAATAAAAATGAAGTCCATCCAGCATTAATTCAGAGAAGAGCTAAAGCACAAATGAATTCTTTCATCAAATTTTTATTTCTTATGCCGGTCATTCAAGCAACACAGTCCACCGCACCACCAACCGAAAAAGAAATCATCGAATTATCAGCCGAGAAATACCGCTGGTATACGGACAAGAAGATAGACCTGGTGGACGAGCTGCATGACGAAAGCCTGGTGTTTGTTCACCTCAATGGACATATGTCCAACAAAAAGGAATGGATTGGTCAAATGCGTTCAGGTAGTTTTACCTACAACGAAATCATCATAAAAGAAGCATCGGCCAAAGTGCATGGCAGTACTGCTGTGCTGGTGGGCAAAGCAACTTTTATAGTTAACGGAGGAAGTAAGTACAACTTAGTATATACGGAGGTGTACACTAAGAAAAACGAAAAATGGAAATTAGTAAACATACACACCTGCTCGTATTGACCATAAAAAGAAGGTCAGGGTGCATGTTTAAATATTAATAAAAAAGCAATGAGTAATAATTTAAAAGATAAACAAGCAAAAATGGAGAACGTCATTTTAAACAATGGCGTGAAAATGCCGATCCTGGGCTTTGGTGTATTCCAGGTTATAGATCTTGACGAATGTGAAAAAGGAGTATATGACGCTTTTGAAGCTGGCTACCGCCTGATTGATACCGCGGCAGCGTATGGCAATGAAACAGCCGTTGGAAAAGCAATTAAAAGAAGTAGCGTACCTGGATACTGCTACGAGCCTTTTCTTCAACCATCGCGATCCGAAAAACGTCAAATGGTTAGGTGAAAGAAAATTAAATGATTGATGGGATTGATAGTTATAAAACAAAAATTATAAACAATGAAGACACGCAAACTTGGAAATGGTGGATTGGAAGTAGCTGCACTTGGATTGGGTTGCATGGGTTTGAGTTTTGGCTACGGACCTGAAACAAATAAAGAAGATGCTATCAAACTGATTCGAAGGGCATTCGAACTCGGTGTTACATTCTTTGATAGTGCTGAAGCATACGGTCCCTACAAGAACGAAGAACTTCTTGGTGAAGCACTCGCCCCGATCCGTGATCAGGTAGTGATTGCAACCAAGTTCGGTTTTGAGAAAGGACAGACGGCTTTAGGGATGAATAGCCAACCTGACAATATCAGAGCTGTTACCGAAGCTGCGCTCAAACGATTAAAAACGGATCGCATCGATTTGTTATATCAACATCGTGTTGATCCAAATGTTCCGATAGAAGATGTTGCAGGAACAGTGAAGGATTTAATTTGGGAAGGAAAAGTAAAACACTTCGGTATGTCGGAAGCCGGAGCACAGACCATCAGACGTGCACATGCAGTACAACCGGTAGCAGCGCTACAAAGTGAATACTCACTGTGGTGGAGAGAACCTGAGAAAGAAATACTGCCAACACTCGAAGAATTGGGAATTGGCTTTGTTCCATTCAGTCCGCTCGGTAAAGGTTTTCTTACAGGAGCTATCAATGAAAATACGAAATTCGATAGCACGGACTTTAGAAATGTTGTGCCACGTTTTGCTGAAGAGAATAGAAAGGCAAACCAGGTCGTTGTAGAATGGCTCAATGAATTCGCCAAAAAGAAACAGGCAACGCCAGCGCAAATTGCACTCGCATGGGTGCTGGCTCAAAAGCCATGGATCGTTCCTATTCCTGGAACTACAAAGATCCATCGCCTGGAAGAAAATTTAAAAGCAGAGCAGGTCACGCTGACTCAGGATGATTTGCTTGAGATTGAAAGCGCATTCGCAGGCATTGAAGTGCAGGGAGCACGATATCCTGCCGCACTTGCACAGCGGGTTGGCAAGTAGTGGATCAAAAAGACAAGGTAGGAGAGTACTGATTTTTGGTACCGTACGAAATGTACCCAATGTTCATCTTACGCTATTACTAAGAGATAAAAGCAGGGTAGCTAATGATACGACCAACTGTACGGTTGTGCAAGCCGATATAATGGATTATGTAAAGCTAAAGAATGCAGTGGCAAAAAATAAAAGTGTCCACATTCGCTGCTGGATTGATATTGATGGAAAGAAATTCTTTGGTCCCATCCCCGCTGAAGGCACACTGAATTACTCTCAGCAGACTTTCACTACCTCGATACTTAATAAATCGCCAAGCTTTTTGATCTTACCTGAGATGTGCCCCAGGCCAATGGCACAATGATGAGCGGGACCATTGTTGTTCCATTCCTCCACAAACTTCCTGGCCCCGATAGTAAACTGGTACCTGCTGTTTGTGTTCCCTATTTCGAGGACCGGGCCTGCTACCGATTTACCTTCTGCACACAAAAGAGAAATAGTGCCCTTCTGATTTTCGACCACGGATAGCAATGTCACATCTCCATGCTTTACTGACATTTCAACGGAAAGTCCATGACCTACTTTTCCATGATACACCTGTAGCGGACGCACTTTTGTTTTTCCTTCTGCAATGGCGATATGTCCGGGGCCATCATGCCCCATGAGCACGACATCGGCATCATAGTCCATGGCGTAGTATTCGGTGAATGACCCACCTGCTCCGAAGGCATCCATGATCTTCATCGCTTGTGCATTTTTTACTTCGTATTCCCCGGCAATGGGAATATGCCTGGCGGTTAGTAATGAATTTCCCAGGATCACGGAGCTCATGGTATCCTCATTTACTTTGTTGCCTGTACCTTTATAGTAATAGGCCATTGATCCCAGGTTATGTTTGCCTGCAAGCTGATCGAGCGCCACGGAAGTACGTGCGGCACGCTGCAGTTCTTGCACAGAGCAATCACTTTGCACATCAAATACTTTTTTAAAATAATTTACTCTCTCTTCGGTTTCTTTCTCAGATACTTTCTCACGCAGCGATGACAGCTCATCGACTTCAATGATTTGAATATGACCACCGAATGTGGTGCACTGAAGTGTGAGGTCGGTATAAATGTCCAGCATGCCACCATAATAATTCCCCATCAACCCCAGCCGGTTATGACTCATCACGTGTTTTACTTTTGCTGCTTCCAGCCATTCATTTACTTCCAGCCATACGGTGGCGTCATTGTGCAATCCTCCGGTCACCTGGTAGAAAGGAAGTTTAGCTCTACGGAAGACATTCGCGATTTCAGGAACAGGACATGCCGAACAATAGGCGAGCCATTCGCCTGTCATCTTCGTGCGATCGGTCATCTTGTTGAAGCGCGCATAGTCGATGCTTGACGCTGGAGTGAGATTGAGAACAACCACAGGTACCTTCGCACGCTGAATGACAGGCAGCACAGTAGAAGAGAGTGCGTAGGTAGTCGCATAAAGAAAAATAATTTCCACATCTGCCTGCCGGAAAGCATGCCCGGCTTCCAGTGCTTTCTCCGGTGTGTCAATCAATCCAAGATTTACCACTTCCGTATTCTCTTGCCTGAGCTTTTCTGCTACGAATTCTACATATTCTTCCAGCCGCTGTTTCAGTCCTTCAAACTGGTTCCAGTATTCTTCAAGACCAATGCCAAACAAACCGACTTTGAAAGGATATGATTTCTTTGGTGATAAACCCATTGCATTATTCATGAACAGTTATTATTTGTACCGGACCAAGCAAGCCTGCATCCAGTCTTTGCCACTCTGGTTTAATGGTGATATTGGTTTTGGTGTAACGTTGTTCTGCTGACAAGTCACGGTCGCCTACCAGCCGGTTGCGCCATGAGTTAGTAACTTCGACTTCAAGTGTATTATTTCCTTTTTGAAGTAAGGATGTAATCTCTGTGCGGAAAGGAGGAGTCCAGGTAACGCCTGCATCCTTATTATTGATTTTCACACGCGCAATGCCTACATCCTGTACATTATTTAATACAATAAAATAACGAGCTCCTTTTTTAGGTGCTGCAAAGTCAAAGTGAGTAGTGTAAACTCCTTTACCAGAATAATCAGCAATACCTTTTTCTGTTCTTGATGTCCAGCTTGATAACGTGGTGAAGTTCAATGAAGGTGGCACGCCCATCTTCGGATCAAAGGCTACCTGCCACGGACCCTTTATTTCTATCGCAGTCTGGTAGTGAGTTGAGTTATCAGCGGCCTTGCCCTGAGCAGCGGCAGCAATCTTTTTACGGAAGACAACAAACACAGAACCGTACGGATCAAACTGTATGGGCAGGATTGTATTTTCATTTTGCTGCCGAAAGGAAGTGGCATTTCTAATCTCCCCGGTGACTGCATTCCAGAGTTCGGGTTGTTTTCCTGAAATGCGAAAAGAAAAACTTGCCGCTGATTCTTTTTCACTCTGACTGCTGATGAAATAGATGTCCATGTCTTTGATCACACGATGAATATAATCAAACCCTTTAACCCTGGTCTTGTCGATTACTTCAAAGTCAGGAGCAAGATGATCATCAGCCAATACTTCACGAACGGGCTTTCCCCAGATCACTTTGCCTTTACCAAATGCATGCTCACCTACAGGGCTTTCCTGCCCCCAGATTTCATCGGCTCCTTTTTCAAAATCAGTAATGCTTTGAGGATAACCGGTGAGGCTTACGAGCCTTTCCGGCTTAGCACCAATGACAGTCGCACCCGCAAGCACCAGCTCTTTTATTTTATGGAGTACCGCCAATGAAAGCACTTTTGTATCCGGCAATACCATCACGCGATAGCTGACTCCATGAGGTAGAGTGATCCTGCCGTCCTTTACGGAAAGAGTGAGTAGCTTCTCTTCGTTAATGAGATCATAATCATAACCGGGCAATACTCTTGCGGGATCATGTTCTTTTAAATGCCCGATGTTGGGCACGTGATCACCGTAGTAGTAAAGCACATCCGTAACCACCGTTCCGGTTTGCTGCATGAGGTATTGACAGCGCTTGAGATAATCAAAGACGGCACCGGCATCATTCCACCAGGTGATGTTGGGATTGATGTGTGTACCGGCAAAGTATTCCTGTCCGGGAAGTCCCATCTCCTTAGGTGAGCAGGTAAAGGTGTGAAGCAGCACAAGATTAAGGCCTGAACATACTTCGTGATCAAAGGCGGGCTTCATGGTTGACCAGGGGACATCATTCCAGTGTCTTCCGATAGTGGTGAATGATTCGGCACCGACAAGTTGTTTGTTATAAATGTGAGCGGCACTCGCAGCCTGCTTTACGAAATACTTGTCTTCTATGCGCGCACGGTGTGGCGAGGGCGACCAGAACTCGCTCATCATAATTTCACTGAAGCCATAGTTCTTCAACCCGTCCAACTGACCCGAGTGCGGCCCTGCTGACTCCGGCTGGATGCCCATTCCATATTTCGCAGCGCGCTCCGAGAAAATCTTATAATGATTATCGGCTACGCAGTCGCCAATCGTCTTTCTGAAATCGGCAAGAAAAGAATTACTTACTTCCCTGTTTTGAATGATCTTGCCAGCGACTATGGGCAGATAAGCATACACCTCATAGCCTCTTCGTTTACTAAACTCTTCTGCAAACTGATCGGACCAATTGATACCGCCCAGCTCCCAGCTATCGGTTTGCAGATAGCGCAGGGTTTTGCCGGCCATGGGGCCAATAGCAGTAAGGAGAGGCTCTACATGTGTATCCCAATAGCGGTTAAAGTATTTTGCATTCATGTAATCAATGACGCGGCCGTTCCATTTACCGCTTGACGTGGAGACTTCCGCGCCACTGGTTGTGAATCCGAAACGCATGATGGTCCATTCTCCGGCAGGCACTTGCCAGTCTAGTTTACCTGAAGCATCGAGTTTGTTTTGCAGCACGATCACTTGCTGAAGCGCAGCATCTTCTTCGTTCGGTGATGCAGGAACATCGTCTAACAATTTCTCATTATCAAAACCGGAACGATTGCCTTCTCGGAAGGCCGCTTTCAGTGCGAGGTCTTTTATTGGTATACGTGTGGGCAGCCCGTTCTTTTTAGGAAAGGCGATCACGACTATATCTTTATAGAAGTTGTCATGACTGGCGGGTGAGGGGAGTACCTGCTCTTTCGCTGGCCCTGCTATATTGATCTCGGACCAGGTGATGTGCTTGGTGGCTTCTTCCGGAGTAATATCAGGTCCCCCCAGGTTCCATCCGCTTTGAATGTTCAGACTTAAGATCAGTCCGAGACGGTCTGCTTCTTTTACGGCATGAACATAGAGTGCTTTCCACTGCGCACTACCGAACATCGGCCCTTCCGGAACATTACCGTTGCCTTGCTGATTCTGTCCACCGGCATCAAAGATGCAGGCACCGCTGAAACCTTTGGCTTTCATTTCGGTAAGATCTCTTGTAATGACTTCTTTCGTTACGTTTCCATTCAGCCACCACCACCAGCAGCGAATACCATACTTCTGCGGTGGCTGCCTGAAGAGATTTTCAACTGTTGAGTCCGCTGGAACATCATCAGGATGATTATTCCTGGTACTTGCCTTATAGAATGAAGTAGTCAGAAAGAGAATGGCCAGAATGGAGACAGTGAGGAAGGGACGAAAGAAAGGTTTGGAGATCACGATGGGGCAGTTTAATAGTTATTGGTTAATAGTTATTGGTCGATGCTTGAAAGTTATTCATAGTTAATCAGTGTTGATTAATGGCTGTTAGTATTAATCAATAGGCTCTCGATTAACAACTAACAACTATTAACCATTACTGTGCGAGCAAATTCAATTCTTGCTGAGGGTAAAGATTTTGCAGACGGATATCCTGGTAGGCGGCTGCTACCACATAGGACTTCAAAGTCTTCTCACGTGCTCCATGTGTCTGCATTACCGTCACTGCTTTATCCGTACGTACGAGGTCGAACCAACGGTGGTTTTCAAATGCCAACTCTACCTGCCGCTCATGTGCTATGGCACTACGGAATTCATCCTGGCTTGCTACTTTCAACAGTGGATCTGATGAGGCAGTACTCTTCGCTTGCAGCCCTGCTCTTACTCTTACGTCATTTAATAGCTGGAAGGCTTCACCATCGGCTACAAAGCTGGTTTCATTGAGGCACTCCGCGAGCAGCAGTTTCACATCGGCATAACGGTATACTACAAAGTTGTTGGCCGTCTGGTATTGCACCGCATGCACACTCTGATACTTCTTTGCATAAGGTACTACTTTGTTATTGTTCGGATCAATGAAATCGGAACCAATGGATGCGGCCTTGCGCAAGTCACCTGTCTCATACGCATCGAGGAGGTCCTGTGTGGCAACATTCCATCCTGATCCTGAACCGGCATAAACATTAAATCCCGCTATTGCTGTCTTTGAATTATACGGAGCAAATGTGTAGATAAAATTACTTGATTCACCCAAGGTGGCACCTTCTATAAACTGGATCTCAAATATGGATTCAGGGCCATTCTTTTTGGTTACATTAAAATTATCGTAGTAAGTAGCATTCAGCGAATACTTTCCTGATTGCACCACCGCACGAAGCTGTTCAGTAGCGCCCGTATAATTTTTCTGTGTCATGTAGATCTCGGCCAGCAGGGTACGTGCCGCTCCTTTGGTTGCTCTTCCTTTATCAGCTGCTACGGTGTACACTTCCGGTAATTTATCGATGGCTGCTTTTATATCGGTAAGAATACTTGCATATACATCAGCTGCTGGTTTTCTTTTAGCCAGCTCAAATGCTTCTGATGTTGATTTTACCTCTTTCAATACAAGAGGTACATCGCCAAATACACGCACTAACTGAAAGTAATAGAATGCGCGAAGAAAAAGCGCCTGACCTGAGACTACATCTTTAGTGGCCTGATCAATAGACGATGCGTCAATCCGGTCAAGGATCAGGTTGCAACGCGAGGCTCCTCTGTACGAACTGATAAAGAAATTAGTAGTATGTGTGTTATCCGTTTGTTCCTGGAACTCATCAAGGTTCTCATAAGGGAATCCGGAACGATCGCTGAGGTTCCGCTGATAAGAGGTGTTGTCCGAGCGCATCTCTGTCAATGCCCAGAGTTGTGTGGTATGTAATCCCTGTAGAGGAGCATAGGCACCATTCACTGCCTGGATAAACTGATCTTTAGTCTGGTAATAATTAGTGGCACCTTGCACCACTTCAGGTGAAACAGTGAGATAGTCATCTCCACATCCGGTAAACAGGATGAAAGAGAAGGCGATAAGTGTATATAAGATCTTTTTCATGTTCGTATAATTTTAAAGTCGGATGTTAGCGCCAAGTGTGAACGTTCTGGGAACAGGATAGCCGGTATAGTTGACACCCGGAGCGAGCGAATTGTTACCATTGTAGTTGATCTCCGGCCAGCCGTTCTTGTAAGGCGAGAACAACAATGCATTCTGGACACTGGCGTACACGCGAATGTTATCGGTAAACTTAGTCTTGAAATGATATCCCAGTGTGATATTTCTTACCGTGAGATAAGAAGCGTCCTTCACCCACAATGAATTGATCTCACGTGCAAGGGGAGTAGATGCTACCGTAGTAGGCAGATATCCGTTGCCGGGTTGTGAAGGTGACCGCCATCTGTTCTTCACATCCTCTTCTACATTAAACACGCCATCAATGTTGGTAGTAAAGCGTTTGTAGAGGTCGAGAATTTTTGCTCCTTGTGATCCGTTGATCAGGATCGACAGATCAAAGTCTTTGTATTTGAAACGGTTGGTGACACCGAAGATGAAATTCGGATAAGGATTGCCAATTGGTTGCTTATCTCCTGCATCGATTACTCCGTTATTATTATAGTCATCGTACTTTACAGTGCCCAGTGCGGTTTGGCCTACCTGCCTGGGCGAGCTGTCCAACTCGGCTTGTGTCTGGAAGATGCCGAGAAATTTATATCCGTAGAACATTCCCATTGGCGAGCCTACCTTTGAAATGTTTGTAGTCTCCTGGCCGGAAAGGATCTGTGCATTGCTGCCCAGATCAAGCACCTTATTACGGTTGAAAGAAATGTTAAGATCCGTTTCCCATTTGAGTGCACCAGTTGTATTCTTTGTACCGAGCGTGAGTTCTATACCATGGTTCTGCACATTGCCCAGGTTAGTAATGGCACTGGTGTAGCCGGAAGAAGAAGGAACGGCAATACTCTGAAGCATGTCTTCGGTATGTCTGTTATAATACTCTGCAACCAGGCTGATTCTTCCTTCCAGAAGCGAAGCGTCAAGACCGATGTCCACCTGACGCGAAGATTCCCATCCCAGTGCATTATTAGCTAATGAATTTGGTGTGCCGCCATTCGCAATGGCTCCGCCAAAGACATAGTTATCCGTGGCGATGGTAGAGATGTAAGAGTAGTTACCAATATTGTTGTTTCCCGCCAGACCATAACTCGCCCTGATCTTCAGATCATTCACCCATTTGTTTTTAGGAAAGAACGCTTCTTCGGAGATACGCCATCCTGCGGAAGCAGAAGGAAATACTGACCAGCGATTGCTCGGTGCGAAACGGGAAGAACCATCTCTGCGCACAGTAACGGCAAGAAGGTACTTGTCTCCAAAGGCATAGTTGGCTCTTGCCAGGTAAGATTGCAGACGCCACTTCTGTACATCTACTCCTGATACGGTAACGTTGGTGGCTCCGTTGATGGTTTGAATCGCATCGTTCGCATACTGTGTTCCATTAGTTGTTGTGTTCTCATATCGCTCTTGCTGAACAGTGTAACCGAGTAATACATTGAGGTGATGATCGCCAAAGGATCTGTCATAGGTAGCCGTGTTTTCATTCAACCAGTTAAGCAACATATTCGTGCTGTAAGTACCTACTGCAGGACTGCTGGTAGGAGTCACTGGCGGATTGCGGAACGCACCTACATAAGAAGGCTTGAAGTAATCGGACTTGACTAGTTTCTGATCGACATTGAAAGTGGACTTAAGATGCAATCCTTTGATCGGCTCTACATCGATGTATGTATTAGCCAGCACTCTTACTTCGTAACTTAGATTCTTTGTTTGGTTTAGAATGCTCAGTGGGTTTGCATTCAGAAATGTATCGCCACCACCAATCGAAGTAGTGTAGCTGCCATCAGGTTGATAAGCAGGAGTGAGGGGACTATTCAAAAGACTCTGTGTAAGTGTGGCATCATTAAAGTGTCCTTCGGTGTTGGCCAATTTTCTTTTTGTGTAAGAGGGGTTCAGATTCAACCCAATGATAAGTCCCTTGCGGGGAGTGGCTTCAATATTGGAGCGTAAGGAGTATCGCTCATACCCGGTGTTGACAACCGTGCCCTGCTGATTGAAATAACCGGCAGAGAAGAGAGTCCTCAATGTTTCTGTTCCCTTGCTGATAGTGAGGTTATAGTTTTGCATTGGCGCTGTACGGGTAAGCTCATCGAACCAGTTGGTGCCTTTGCCCAGGCTGGAAGGGTTTTTGTAATCAGCAGGCACGGTAGCGGGATCAAAGGCTACTCCCTGGAAAGCAGCAAGGTCCTGCCGTGCTTCCGTACGGAAGTTGGCGAACTCTTCTGCATTCATCATCTTGATCTTTGTCCTGTCTGTAATACTCTGTATGCCTACATAGCTGCTGAACTCGATGCTTGCCAGTCCGGATTTTGCCTTCTTGGTGTTAATGATGATTACCCCGTTGGAACCTCTTGAACCATAGATGGCAGTGGACGAAGCGTCCTTCAATACCGTGATTGATTCAATATCATCAGGGTTTAATGCACTCAGCGGATTGGCTGATCTGCTGTAACTGTTTGTTACCGGGAAACCATCAATAACATAAAGTGGATCATCACCAGCCCCTATGGAGCCAGAGCCTCGTACACGAATTACCACACCACCACCGGGAGTACCAGTAGCCTGGTTTACCTGTACACCGGCAATCTGTCCTGCCAGTTTCTGATCTGCGCTGGTCAGCGGCAGATCTTTGATCGCTTCTGACCTGACAGAGCCAATGGCACCCGTTACATCCTTTCGTTCCTGGTTGCCATAGCCGACTACAACAATTTCATTCAACGTCATTACATCAGGTGCCAGCGTGATATCTATTATAGAACGGCCGCTGACCGACACTTCCTGGTTGACATACCCGATGAACGAGAACACGAGCAACGCATCTTTAACCGGAATGCTCAAGGAATATTTGCCGTCACTATCGGTAGAGGTACCATTGGTAGTGCCCTTTACTAATACATTGACACCAGGAACAGGCTGCCCCGTATCATCTTTTACAACACCCGAGATGTTGTCCGTTTGCGCCATTAGCCTGTTTGCAGAGATGAGTAGCAGCAGGCAGAAAATGAAGAATAGGTACAATTTTCGCATACATTTTTTGATTTAGGTTGTTACTATTTTAATCGATAAGGAATGAGCTTACGAACCAGAAAAGGCCGCTATCCAGCACCTGAAAGGCTTCTCAACCTATTTCAAATGCTTGGGATTTTGATCCCATTAAAACGATTATATTTTTACGCAAACGTTTTAATTAATCATGTATCCAAGTAACTTAACAACTTAGGGAGGCGCCATAGCCCTTTTGCTACTTTTCTTGCACTTTTTGATATGCAGAAACTAGAGTCGTTTCGTAAATATTATGATGAGAGGCAGCTCCGTTCTCTGCAGGAAAGCCAACCTAACTGGGGTGTGACTGTCCGTACCGTAGGCCATAATATCCATCAGCCCAAAGCGAGCTATCCTGATGCCCGGCATCCTAATCCCTATTACTTTGACTGGAGCAAGGGGCGAGTACTGCATGAGTTTCAGCTCATTTATGTCTCCAACGGGCAGGGTACTTTTGAAGCAGAAGGAGTAAATGAAACGAAAGTAAAGGCAGGCACGGCTTTTCTTTTGTTTCCCGGAGTGTGGCACCGTTATCATCCTTCAGAAGAGACCGGTTGGGAAGAATTCTGGGTTGGCTTTGAAGGACATTATGCCGATTATCTGATGAAACAGGACTGCTTTAAACCATCTGCTCCGTTTATTAATATCGGATTCAGCACCGAGCTTCTTAATGTATTCATCCAGCTTATAGAAAATGTAAAGTATGAAGGTGTAGCTTACTCACAGCTTTCTTCCTGCCTGATTACGCAACTGCTTGGCCTGGTTTATTCTTCAGCTCTTGTGGGGAGTACACCGGGGCAGGATAAGAAAAAAGTAATTCATGAAGCGCGGTTTAAATTACATGAAAACATTTATCAGAATATGGACATGGAGCTTCTTGCCGGAGAGCTGAATGTGAGTTATCCCTGGTTTCGTAAAACCTTTAAGGAGATCATGGGCATTGCACCGGGCCAATACCACATGAACCTGCGGATTGAGAAAGCCTGTAAATTGTTGAAAGAAACGGAACTTCCTGTTGCCAAGGTTTCTGATCACCTTGGCTTTGAATCAGAGTTCTATTTCTCCAGGATCTTTAAAAAGAAGACGGGCCTCGCACCAAGATATTACCGGTTAAAAGATTCTAATCGCTAAATTGACTACTGTGATATGCTGGAATAATGACCAGGCTCACTCTTCGTTTGTGCAACCGTGAGATTTTAAAGTAGACAATATATTATATATTTCCGGAGCGGTTTCAACAGAAATTACTCCCGCGGGAATTACGAATGTTTATCGTGCATTAGAACAGTCGCTACTGAGCCGTGGTGCAACCATTCAAAATGTAGTGAAAGAAAATCTGTACGCGACTGACATCGAATTAATGAAGAAACATAATAATTCGAGAAAGGCATTCTACAAAAATGATTTTCCTGCCGCTACCTGGATACAGGTTTCGAGATTATATATGGCAAAGGCTAAATTAGAAGTCGAATTGGTAGCTCATTTGTCAAAGAAGTAATCTTTTAATAATCTCTTTTTCGAATAGGATTGATTACCCTTTTTAAAATCCCCAAGGAAAAGTATAGTGCCAGCGCCTGTGATAAATATTCAACTACAGTTTGTTCACCAGTTTTCTTGCTCGCTGTTGTCAGTAGCCAGTAGCTCCGATGAACAATAAGTTTCCTTTTACTTGCGAACTACGGGCAACAGCTAACAGGAAGCATTTTTCTATTCCGTTCTCAGGCTGTTCACCGGATTCGCCAGGGCTGCTTTGACTGCCTGAAAGCTTACTGTAGCCAGTGTGATCACCAGTGCCCCACCTGAAGCGGCAGCGAAGATCCACCATGCAATCTCCGTGCGGTAGTCATATCCGCTTATTCCATTGTAAAGAAAATAATAGGAGGTAGGCACCGCGATGACACAAGCCACAATGATCAATACCACGAATTCACCCGAGAGCATTCGCCACAGATTTGGAACGGATGCGCCCATTACTTTTCGTATACCAATTTCCTTTGTGCGCTGTTCGGCTACAAATGACGCCAGCCCGAATAACCCCAGGCAACTGATAATGATCGCAAGCGTGGTGAACACGATGGCAAGTCTCCCGATATTGTCTTCAGTTGAGAACTTAGTGGCATACTCCTGAGATGCAAATTTATAATCAAAGGGAGCGCCCGGGATCACTTTTTTAAATGTTGCTTCTATTTTTGGTAACGCTTCGGCAGCGCTCATGGCAGGATTGATCCGCAGGTACATCCAGTCCGCACCTCCCATATTAAGATAAATAGCGGGTTCCACGGGTTCGAAAGGAGAGTTCATCACCATGTCGTGAATGACTCCGACAACGTGAAAGTCTTTGTCCATATTCCACGCCAGGTTTGTCCAATGCACGGTTTCGCCCACAGGTTTTTCAAGCTTCATTTGTTTGGCAGCCGACTCGTTGATGATGATTGCTGAAGAATCGCTGGCAATGTCCCGGGAGAAGGTTCGGCCATCGAGCACTGTCCATCCTACGGTTGTTCCGAAATCTGCGGAAACATTCAGCGTGCTAAAACTATTATCTGCATTCGGATCAAATCCTTTCCAGCTGAAACCACCGTTGCCTGACCAGGTGGTGGTAATCGGCCCGCCCGCGTCTGCGATTTCTTCCACTGAACCTGAGCGCTTGAGTTCCGTGCGAAGCGTTTCAAATTTTTCGTAGAACTCTTTGCCCTTCTTCTGCATCATTAACAACCCTTCACGCGAGTATCCTACCGGACGGTCTTTGACAAACATCAGTTGGTGATAGATGACGCCCGTAGAAGCGATGAGCATGATGGATACAGTAAACTGTAGTACCACCAGTGCTTTACGAGGTATCGAAGCCAGGCGACCAGCACGGTACGAGCCCTTCAGGATTTTCAGCGGATTGAATGAGGACAGGTAAAGCGCGGGATAACTTCCGGCCAGTATTCCTGTAACAAAGAGAAATGAAACGCTGACCATCCAGAATGCGGCAGTCTGCCAGGGAAGTTGCATTGCTTTTTGTGAGATCGTGTTGAACCAGGGGAGGGCTGCAACTATCATCAACAAGGCGAAGCAAAAGGAGATGATGACCACGAGAAATGACTCGGCAAAAAACTGGGCGATGAGTTGCTTGCGACCTGACCCGAGGGTCTTACGAACCCCAACTTCTTTGGCCCTTTTTTCGGAACGGGCGGTGCTGAGGTTCATGAAATTGATACAGGCGAGCAATAACACAAATACCCCGATCGATCCGATAAACCAAACGAGCTGGATCGGTCCGTTCTGTAAAGTGCCCTCCTTGTAATTAGAATACAAGTGCCACCTGCTCATGGGATTAATATGAACTTCAGCATTATATTTCAACCAGTCCTGCATGTAGGCAAGGTTGCGCGTTGCATTGATTTCCAGGTCTTTGATAGTTGCATCCACGCTTTCAAAGTTGGCCGTGGGTTGTATCTGAACATAGATCTGGAAAAAGTGATTTTGCCATCCCTGATCTTTGACCCAGGGGTTGTTCAGGAGATAAGCTTCCCAGGGACGAGCGAACTGAAGACCGTACAAATCCGAGTTCTTTGGAAAATCCTCAAAAACACCAGAGATCGTGACCTCCTTCTCATTGTCAATTTTCACCGTCTTTCCGATGGGATCACCCGCGCCAAACAACGCATCTGCTGTAGACGCTGAGATCATGATCGATTGAACATCTTTCAATCCCGCCCGGGTACCATAGATCATTTTCCATGTAAACATTTCAGGACCATCTTCCCCGATGTTAGTGCCCGTCTTGGAGATTTTCTTGTCGTTGATAGAAAGGATGGCGTCATACTTTCCCTGGCGCGGGACGACATACTTGAAATTCGCACCATAGGTGGTCTGAAGCTCATGGAGCATCGGGAACTGAAGATAGTTTTGACCTGAATAATGTTTTCCCTGGAAGGTGCCGGCTTTCATTATTTGTCCGATTTGATCGTAGTTATCGTGGTACTTATTGAACGACAATTCATCATTCACCCAAAGACCAATGATCAGTGCCACAGACATACCCAGGGCAAGTCCACCGATATTAATAAAGGAGTAACCTTTTGTTTTAACCAGGTTTCTCCAGGCGATCGTAAAATAGTTTTTGAACATGACTTAGTTGTTTGATGTGATTGGGATGTGAAAGCCTGATGATGGGCTTCCGACCCACCATTTAAGATACAAGCCCGACTGACAAAGGTTGCATCTTAGACGCAGGAAAAATTGAGATGGTTACACAGAGGCCAAAGATCTTAAGGATAAAGTAGTCAGCAAGGAAGAGGAGTGATTGACTTTGATAAGTATTGCTTTGCTCAATTGGCAGGGTAGGCACGAATTAAATCTTTATCTTTAGTTCGCTATGCGTCAAGGTTGCTGGACATTTCAATTTGCGACCTACGAACCCCAAATAGATCGCTGATTATTATTTAACATAATATAAATTATATAACTTTTATCTTGCTAAGTTCCTGATGCACCATGGTTTCTAAAACTGGTTGGGACAAATAAATCTGTGCCTAGGGACAATTAAAAAAGTGCCAAAATCCTCTGTCCGTTAACAAGGTGTAATTGCGTATCATCAATTCCAATTCACATTGATAAATTGTAAGCCATTCAACAGTTGTTGCTCGTCATTCAAACTAGGTGCGAATAAGAAGGATTATTTCTATTACAAAGCAACTTAACCCTACAACCAAGTCCACTAATTTTATTTTATTATTGATGTGCTTCTCGATGGTTCTTAGAAAGCGAATAAACAAGAATATGATTATAAAAATAAAGACGTAAATCGGAAATAGTACCACGGAAAAACCTATATAGATCAGTGTAATTATAAAAAATGCCCACAATAGTTGAAACAGAATAGAAACCCAGAATTTTTCCGTTACTAAGTCAATAATAATAGTAATAAACATCTTTAATTCGTTAGGGAATTTGATATTACTTGTCACTAGTATTTCTATAAGGAGGTAACATATTGTAGGGGAAAAGATCAGGCTAAGCATAGGGACACTTAGGAAATTTTCTCGAATTGATTTTTTATGATTTGTGAACCATTCTATGCAGATAAATGTGAGAATGCTGAGAAGAAATATACCTGAGACGGGAACTATCAATTTACTCAGGCCTCGACCCTGAGGTGATATCGAAAAAATAACTAACAAACAAAAAAAGGAAAATAAAAACACCTTTGTCGATGTCTTTTTGACTCTCAAAATCGCGTCAGAAGTTGTTCCAGACTTGACTGCGATAAGGAGTGAATTTATTCCATCAAAAAAATTTTCTGTACTGGATTTGAGTGGCTCGTTGTGAATGTATGCTTTCGCGAATAAGAAGAATAATACAAATAAGTTTATTAAAAATAATAGCATGGTGAAGTATGATTTTAGTTGGAACTATTCATTTACACTTTAAACTTGGTCTTGTATTATATCATCACTCTAAGAAATCCTCAAGTCGCAGACTACGCCTAATGTTTGTCGTTTGCGTTACGTAGTCGTCATAGTCATTGATAAACACCAATTCCTCCTGAGCTCTGGTGTAGGCGACATACATTAAATTGAGTTCTTGTCTCACTTGCCACTCAAGCCTTGCCTTTTTCAAAGGCATTAAAGCATCTCCCAGGATAAATACTCTTTTCGCTTCTAGCCCCTTGGCTTTGTGAATTGAGGCTAGAGTTATTCCAGGTTTTGAAGGATCAAAAATGTTTTCAATTCTATTGATGAGGTCATCAATACTTTTACTATGTTCAGAAACCACAGTAATTGTAAGAACCTGTTCGGCAAGTTCAGCGTAGCGAGTATTGTTTCCTATGTCAGCTTCGTCTAACCCGGATTTTAGCAGCGCCTCTTTTAATAGTTCTAGTTGTCCTTTAAGTTTCAATATTAATTCTACGGTATTTGTGGCATCCTGTGCTTCTACCAAACTTATTAAATCTTCACCAATACCACTGCCAATGATTTTCGCATTTTTACCGCTTCGAATTAAATCAAGACAGAAACCGACCAGTAATGAGTTTAATCTACAAAGAACAAAGTCATCTCCTCTAATTTCTTGGTAGCTCCCATATCGTACCTGTCCTATTTGTGATGTATCTCTATGCTCTATCGATGGAACAATCTCTTTTGCAAACCGAACAATATCCTTTGCACAACGAAAACACTCGCTTAAGGGTAAGTATCTAGTATTAGGTCTATTCTTAAATTCCTCAAATGATAGATTGTCTGCTCCAGCGAATCCATAAATTGCTTGATAAGGATCGCCCACCGCTATAAATCTGCCAGTCTCACCTAACATTTTATATACGCAGGCCTGTTGGGCTTTATTCAAATCCTGACACTCATCAATAAACACTAAATCGAACTTTGTCACATCTACAGCGCCAACAGCAGGGTAAAATACCATGTCTTCAAAGGTTACGTTGTTAAGGTCAGGATGCTTAATAATATTGGCTAAGTACCTTTCAATTAGTAGAAATTCCTTCTCCTTAAATTCGTTGAACCCATGCTTATCGGACAATTGGTTGATTGTCTCCAATGTTAACGCCAAATTCAGCTTGCACAACTTTACCAAGTCGCTCAGGGTCCTACAATACGCTGAAAATGCTTTAGTAAGATATTTGTTTGAATTTAATTGATTTTCGAAATCTGGATTTGCCTCTATTATTAAATCACGAAGAGCTTTTCTAACAGATTTAGCATACAGGTCAATTTCAGGTTTTGGTCCGCCACGTGCCCTTCTGATCCAGCTTAAGCCAATTGCGTGCATAGTAGTGGACTGAACGGTACCTGGAAGTCTTTTAGTTAGCTCATCAGCAATGTGTGCGTTGAATGCGACAAATATAATTCTTCGCTTGGAACGACCTGGAAGGGTTTTAATTGCTTCGACAATTGTTGTTGTCTTGCCACTCCCTGCTACAGCTTCAACCACCGCGTTGCCCTTTTCAAAGTGAATAAACTTAAAAATCTCAATTTGATAATTAGTTGGATTGAAAGACTTACTCATATTCTATGGAACTGGAATTGATCAAGCAGATATAAAAATGTCGTTTAGAAAATGGTATTTAATTTTCGATTAAGGGTTCTAACTTAAAATATCTACGATCATTGGGACGTTTAATGATGGAAATCGATTGATCGATAAATTTCTTTTGTGTGAAATCGATCGCTCCGATAATTAGCAAAAGATTAGGCTTCCGTGATGACTCAACAATTTCGTCAAGAGAGACTAAGTCTACTTGACTAGGCTGTGGATTCACCTGAGGATGAGTATGCCATTCACCTACATAGTTTACTTTTCCATTTGAATTTGCGTGCTCCATGTCAATAATCATGTCAATGTAATTTGAATCGGCCTGAAAATAAAAATTCTCGTGGGTGGCATTGGGGCCTGCATTCGTAGCAATCGAGACAACTAGAGTTTCTTTTTCCCACCATCCTAAAAGGACACCACCAGTTTCAATAACTCCGAATCTGGAAATTTCAGATTCAAAGACACTTAATGCTGACTTGTTGTACAAAACATTCATCTTCCACAAACTTTGCAATCGGGATTTTTGTCATGACTTTTTATCTCCCATGTAAAAGGCGGCTCCACCTTGGAGCCAAAAGGTCCATGCCAGTAATATTGTTTGCCCAATACTTTCGGATAAATGATGCCGTCAGTAATGAGAAGCTGTAAAGAAATTCTGGATACCTGTAGTGCAATTTCTTTCGAGTCAATCTCAGATCCAGGTAGTGCAGGAGACGAGCAACTACCGTATTCCGGCTTTAGTTCTGAATAAATTGTTTTCGTTTTTGCTTTGGGTAAATGGTCCACATCGTTCATGCTCAAACAACGAAGGCATGCAGATTGCTTATCAACAATTTGAATTGAACCAGATATGGCACCAGCGGAAACCCTTGCAAACAAAAAAGGGATCGAAAATCGAGTTGAATACTTGTCATTAATTAGATAATCAACAGATTCATCTCCAGTCAGAACTATGCAGAGATCGCTATTTGAAAGACTTGTCTCAAGTAACCCTGCGTCATTTAGGACATCAACTCGATAGGAGTTTACCGTAATATTTGGATTTGACCTTTGAATTAATGCCTTCGATACTTCAACCTTACTTTCCCCAATATAATACAAGTCCGCTGCGTGTCTTACAGAATTGCCTACCTCAAAAGTGTCATTATCAAATAGATTGAAATGGCCAATACCATTTCTTGCTAAGGATCTAGCAACCTCACTTCCAATGGCTCCCAAGCCTATGATTGTGATTCTCTTCGTTGAAAGAATTTGGTCATCGAAAATATTGGTCGTTCTCAAGTACAGTTCTTTACTTAGGGTTCGGGCGAGTAAATAGTTTGCAACTATCTGAAATCCTCCGAAGCCGTTATTTGCAATGACGAGTTTAAAAAAGTGCCAAGGGTTATCATCGTCCGGAATGTACAATGCGATATTTTTAGTGGGGCCTCCTTCTAAAATATTTACACCAAAATGAGATTCGAAGAGCCTATAAATTGCATCCCCATTGAAAACTGGAAATAGGCTCTTGAATGTTACACCCTGCGCCAGCCGATACCACTTGAAAGACTCCTTATTGATTTGTAGCTGAAATGGCGAATTGGTTAGTTCATTATCAACGAGTATAAAATGATTCGGCTTGAATTGAGTCAAAACTAATTCGCCAGTCAGCGCTTCGCCTGGAAGACTAATTTGCTTAGGAAGAAGAACTTGCCCTACATGGTTTATTGGTGCAGCGTGTTCCTCGACAATTTCATCAGGTTTAAATCCTTCCTTCGAATTAGCGGATTTTAACCATTTTTGAGCGCGCCTTAGAGTCCATCCAATATTATGCTCCCTAGCATCCCAAAAATCGTTCCTAAATAAGCATAGTGCTCCGTCTCCGTACTGATTCCCTTTGCCATAGTGAAATGGTGTTATAGGAACTAGCAGCCTGCCATCTGGTGCGAAATTGAGAGCAACAGAAATTATCTTCGGAGGAGCATAAGGATATTTGGTTGGGAAATTGATTTGAATTGATTGCTTCTTGCCTAACTCATAAATCAAGTTCCCAACACAGACTATCCTTCCGTCTGTTTCTTCAGGCTCGAACAATTTAATAAGCTCAAAATCACCCCCAAATCCCCGCTTGAGTGCATCTATCTCCGCATTGAATAAGTTTACCAATTGAGAATCCTCATTCCATTTATAAACGGTATTCATCATGCAAACCCCTTATCTCTGTCTGGCTTTTGCACCTTTTTAAAAAATCTTAAGGTCTCTCCATCCACGATCCCTACGTCTTCGATTGTCTTTGACCAGTCTAGGATTGGAGTTCCATCTTCCCTCCGAAGTTCCCTGCCTTCACTGGTTATATCCAAATGGGCAATAGCCTTGTTAACTATCACTTGTATTTTTTGATTGTAGTTGTATTCCTCTAAATAGGTTTTGTCCCCTTCAATCAGAACTTTGATTTCAATTTTTTCTTTTTTCATGCTCTTTATAATCTATAAGATAATTCATTAATGTTTGCCAGTCTTGCCATTTTCCTAGTATAAGCAGACTAAGGGGGATGCCGGTTGTTGCTGTGATTCTTCATTTTTTGGTGCTCTCGCCCTTTTTTTCTAACTTTTATTTACTCATGTATATTTTCAATCCCTTTTCTTCATCCTTTTCACTACTACCAGTACGCCAAATAGCATACAAGGCTTTTGCGTATAGCTGATGAATACTAATGATAGCCTCCGAGCCAATTACTGAAAATGCCCCCACGAAGGCGCTTGTTGAATTGTATCAAAGTGGTGATTCACAGGCTGCTACTGGCAGGAATAAGGCGTTTGTAGTTCTTACCTATCGATTTCGGGCTGAAATCTTAAAGAAATGCGAAATTCTCTGCAACAATTATGGCCATGATATTAACGTTGCTGAAACAATCGCTTTCAGAACATTCGAATCGTATGCCAGGAAAGGAAAATTTGATGAAGCTAAGGGCAAAGGAAGGACTTACGATGAATCGTTTCTTCTCTATCTTTTGGGTATAGCCGAGCATGAATTAATTAACTTTTATAGGGAGGCAGAGAGAAAAAAGAGAAACCCATATGAGGGTACTGAACAAATTTATAATGAGTTACCAGAAACACCTGCTAATTTTAAGGTTCCTATCGAAATGGAGGTTGAGCTCAATGTAATTAATAATTTATCTAAGGCGCATCGAACTATTTATTTAACATATAAAGTGCACCAGAGACAAGGTTTTAAAATGCCAAGAAACTTACTTTCAACAATGCGAGAGCAATTGGGATTAAGTCAAAACACTATCAATGCTTATCTTAAAGAAGCAAGAGACGAGATAAGTAAAACAATCAATATGTACCGTTTAACAGAAAAAATCAGAAATAATGGAAAATGATCAAGATGATCTCTTGGGTAGTCTAGGCTTTATCTTCCCACAGAATTCTTATCAGCTTCAGAATTTTAAAGTTACTTATGCTAATTATCAGCATAAGGCTAATGAAGCAGCCGTTAATCCAGACAGGATTTTGAGCAAAATCGCGTTCGATAATATCGAAGTAACCGGTGTCGATTTCCACAAGCGACTGGTATTGGCTGCAGAAATAGTATATCAATCACAGGAAGACCCACACATGGGACATTTGAAGCTTGAGAAGGTTCTCTACTTATGTCTGAATGTAAATCACATTTCGTTCTACGCCAATTTCCTTAAGCAAGCCATGGGGCCATATGACCCCACTATGATCAGATCGCTCGATAAGCAGTTTGAAAAAAATCGATGGTTCAAGTACAGCTATGATTCTTTTCCGAAATACACACCCCTAGAAAACGTTGGTCAACATAAGTTGTGGTTTAACAGATATTTTGCCAATCAAGCTGGTGATTTAGATACCCTGATCAACACATTCAAAATATTTACGGGCAATCAAATTGAATTAGTAGCAACGATTTTTGAATGTTGGAAGGAAATACTCGAAGACAAGAAGCAATTTGGCATAGACTTGATTACTGAGAAAGTTTATGCATGGTCTGAGGCAAAAGCTAAATTCAGTACAAATCAAATTGCTAATGCCGTGTCCTGGATGGAAGATAAAGGCCTATATCCTAATCCTTCTTTTTCATGAAAACCTAAACATGCCTTCTCAATTGAATTCAATTTTTTTTGTAACAGGTATTGATCCGCTGTTAAATAAAAGAAATATTTCTGTTTCTCTGTAAATCAGATATTTTGAATGTATAAATAACATTTTCAATGATGAGAATTGATTTAAATTCCAGTCCAGTCAAGTATGCCTTTTCACAAGGCGCATAACTAGATATTAATACTATCAAATAATGGAAGAAGAAAAGATTTACACAGAATTAATCAAAGCTGCACTGAAACTAGCTGGCGATAATTTCACTCAAATAATTTCTAAAGTAAATAATAAAAGGCTTGAAGAGAAAAGGCTGAAGAAAACTAAAGATGAAAAAGACAAACAAATTGACAAGTCAAAAATTACTTTAAACGATTCAGAGAAAATTCACGGTCAAATCAGTGTAGATGGAGAATGGGCGGCTAAGAATATTCAAAATCATATTAAAGAAATTGAGAGGTGGGCTCACATTATTAAGTTTAGTGATCTTGATGGAAAAAAGACACTGGGATCAATTTATATTCAGCTTGACACTTATTTGCTTCCAGCAAAGAGACACCTTAGCTTAATTGAAAGAAGTAGAGTTATAGAATTGGAGAAGGCGGCCCTTTCCGGGAAGGAGCATTGCGTAATTCTAGGTCAACCTGGCGCTGGGAAAACCACAAGTCTTAAAAAAATATGTGATCTGATCATACAAGAGAAAACCGACACAGTTTATACTTTTCCTATTCTTCTGCGCTTTAGAGATATTGGAGAAATTTCGACATCGACCCCAATTTTGGACCACATTTCAAAGACCATTCCATTTGAATTTAAGTTTAATGATACTAGAGATTCAAAATTTAGTGTAGGTGTTGATGAAGTGAAAGAAGAAGCAATATTTTCGTTTCTAAATTATATCAATCTAATTTTAGTGCTGGACGGTTTCGATGAACTTAAAGACTCCAACGCCAAAAAAGTCGTATTAAATGAGCTACGCAAGTTGAGTAGTAAATTAACAGATTCTAAGATCGTTCTAAGTTGCAGAACAGGAGAATTCAATTATGATTTAGAGTATTCCAATACATATGAAATAGCGCCCTTGAATGAAAGGCAAATTGACTTGTTTGTCAATAAATGGTTAAACGATAATTCTAAGGCGAAGGACTTCATACAAAAGGTTAAGAGCAGTCCGTTTGCCGACACGTCCATTAAGCCTCTCTCCTTAGCACATCTCTGTGCAATTTATGAGCGCATTGGAAACGTTCCCGAACAGCCTAAAACAGTCTACAGAAAAGTGGTAAATCTACTAATTGAAGAGTGGGATGAACAAAGATCGGTCATTAGAGAATCAGCATTTAGTGGTTTTCAAGCAGACCAAAAATTTGAATTCCTCACTCACTTAGCGTTCTACCTCACAACCCAGTACCAATCGACTATATTCACAGTTTCTGAATTTGAATCAGCATATCAGAGCATTTGCGAGTATCACAACTTACCCAGAGGAAAGGCATCCGAGGTTGTGAAAGAGTTGGAATCTCACACTGGTCTTTTTGTAGAATCTGGCTATGGTAAGTTTGAGTTTGTGCATAAATCCGTCCAAGAATATTTGTCGGCTGATTATTTGATAAAACTACCATCACTCAATTCCGTTAGAAAGCACTTCGAAACACTTGGGTCTGAATTAGCAATTGCTGTTTCTATCTCTTCAAATTCAAGCTTGTATTATATCGAATTAATTTTGAATTATTTTTTGCGTCTTAAATTATCAAACTCTTTCTATAGTTCATTTACCTCTCGCATTGCATCAGAGAATCCTTCATTCAAGCAAGATGAGTTGGTAAGCGTTGCTACTCTAGTGCTATTGTCAATCTGGGTTAATCCTGAAAGTAAAAACTTTGATCGTACTAAAAATATTTCCGTAGGAAATCAAATGCACTCTGCTCTTGCAGAACTGTCTAAGAGCATAGGCCTAAAAGAACAGAAGGTAAAGATATCTAAGTACTACACATACAACGTAGATGTCCAAGACAACAAATTTGTAGAGCTTATTAGGATAAGGGAACCAGAGAATCATAAAAGGCTACCTAGTAAGATTTACCTTCCAGTTGAATTTTATGCAGAATTCAATTCGTAGGTTTCAGTAGCTGTTTATCTCCACCCATTGTACAATCCTACAACTGATTTACAAACACTCAATCAGTTTGGTAAGAGCATTTGGTTGGGACATCTAATAATGTGTTTTAATTGGATCTTCCCAATAGGCGAAATACAGCCTATCATTAATCATAAAGTCAATTTTCAGATATGATTTCAATGGATAGTTAAAATTGGTCCGTTTCAGGTACATAACAGAAAAATCTGATTTTAAAATGTGTTTTAGAAATCCGGCCGTTTCCCTCTGATCTTAAAAATTTCCTCAAGAATATCCTGAATAAGCATATTGGCAAAAATTGCCCAATCCCAAAGATTGTCCGGGATATTCAGGATAGTTTAAATTTATAAGTACAGTTGTACGACTTACATTAAGTATGAGCATTTTGTGCAAAATTTCAATGAAATTATAATAAACGGCATTTAACGCTTTGATTATTTCCAAACCAACACAAACTATAATTAGAGTGTCGAAATCTCGACACATCTACGCTTAGCATCTACGATAAACAAACCGCCTTATTGTATCTATTTCATTATTAGGTATTTATTGACTTCAATTTTATCTTGACTTTTTCGGCAACAAATCCATAAAACTTCAATTCTTGATGACGTTTCTACTGGCTTTTACTCTAATCATAATTTGACCAAGACAAACGGAATGAGAATTTAGATGCTGAAAAGTTCGGATTTCAGACGGAATTCGGATAACTATTTTTCCAATCCCTGAATGAATTCAATATAATTTTCGGTTGAAGAAGTTGTCATACGATGCTAAATAGCCACGCGAATAAGAAGATTGGTTTTGTGAGGGAAAGGTTAATCGCATACTTCAAAAATGAGAAGATGGAAGTAAATTTGATGTCTGTAATTTCAACTACATGTTCTGATGCTACGCGTGTATTTACTCGTCAAGTTATCTAAGATACATTTATAAAGACTTCAATCAGTCAAATGCCAGACTGTAGGAAAAAAAAGTGCTAAGCCTCACTTTAATTATACTTTCAGTTTGAGGGTAAAGGCACCTCCCCTGCTTATAAACAAGTTAAAGAATATGACAGCGTTGGACAAGGCAGCTAGTGGCTGTCTAAGATCATTCATACAGAATTGTATCAGGTGGGAGCTTCAGCAAAAAAAATGAATGAATTTAAGTTTGTCGCTTTCAAGTTTGATATTCAATTTCAAGACCGCCTCATATTGATCCATCCAAAACACTTTATAGTTTAGATTTGTCACTCTTCATTTAAAGTCCCTAACCAATTCTCGAATGCAAGAAACTTTGTTTATATTCCACTATTGTAACATACAATCTTCCGATCAAAGTCAGGTTTCTAATTTGAACTTGTCCGATAGACCAATTGGACATCGTATTCAATATTCTGCAATTATACCCAATCAGTAACCGGGTGGAGCGATTTTATGAACAATCATAGGTATTGAAAACAGCAAAAACTCAATTTTATCCGGAAGACTTTCCAAAGTGATTATGTTTATAAGGCTCCCATTGACTTTACTTATTGCACTCATACTAAGCGGGACTACTGTTTCATTTGCGCAAAAGCCGGAATTGAAATTCGAACACTTTGATACCCGAAATGGCATGATCAAGAATTTCGTTTGGCGAATTTTCCAGGACGATAAAGGATTGATGTGGTTTGGCACCGAGAACGGCCTGAATAAATTTGATGGCTATGGATTCAGCGTTTATCAAACGAATCGTCAGGACAAACATACCCTGCGATCAAACTCTGTTCGCGCCATCTTTGAAGATAAGCAGAAACAATTATGGATTGGAACATCTAAAGGATTACATCTTTACGACCGGAAAAATGACAACTTCATTCGTTTTGATAGCAGCGGAAAATCGATTGAAGCAGTATTCGAAGATCGTTTCAATAATTTTTGGATAGCTACAAACTATGGCGAAGTGTATCTTCTGGATAGAGTCACGAAGAAGATTGAAATCTATCAAAAAGCAGATACCAGTGAAAACAGAGTGGGCATGATGACCAACTTATTTGAAGATAGCGCTGGAGTGCTGTGGTATACCAATGAGAAGGAAATTAGAATTATCGATAGAGAAAATAAGACCGTTCGCAGTGCCGGAATATCATTAACAGGATCTACGAACATCTTTGAAGACCATGATAGAAACTTATGGTTTACCAGCCGGTACGAAGGATTACTTTTTTATGACAGGCGTTCTAAAACATATACGCGTTATCAGCACGATGATAAGAATCCATCTTCCCTTTCTGATAACACCGTTTTTTGCGTTACCGAAGATAAGAAAGGAAGAATGTGGGTAGGCACAGATCATGGAGGATTAAATATTCTTGATACCGATCGCAAGACCTTTTACCATTTTCTTCCTCGTCCTTCCGATGCGGAAAGCATTAGCAGTCATTCGGTTTATTGTTTTTACAGAGATAAAAACTATAATATATGGCTAGGCACCTTCAATGGAGGAGCTAACCTGACGAGGGTGCCGAAATTTAGTCATTACAAAAATACGGGTGCCGATGGAGAGGGGTTAAACCACAACAATGTCCTTTCTTTTTTTGAAGATCGATCAGGTAATATATGGATAGGTACTGATGGTGGCGGATTGAACTCTTTTGACAGGGAAAAGCTCAAATTCACCTATTACCTTCATGATCCCCGCAATTCACAAACGATCAGTAATAATTTCGTTACTGATATAATAGAAGATCGCGCTGGTTATCTATGGGCTGGATTCTGGGGTGGCGGATTGGATAAATTGGATCGGTTGAAAAATAATGCCGTCCACTATCAGCATGATCCAAAAAATCCGACCTCCCTGGTGAATAACAATTTATGGAAGATCGTGGAAGATCGTGAGCGAAACTTATGGGTCGGAACAATTGAAGGGTTAGAGGTGTTGGATCGGAAAACAGGAATTTTTAAACACTATAACAAAATCAACAGCGGCTTGAGCAATAATTTCATATACGATATTCTTGAGGATAACGATCATGATATTTGGGTGGGCACTCCGTATGGTTTGAATTTACTGAACAAGAAGAAAAATAAGTTTATCACTTTCTTAAATAATGAGAATGATCCAAAGTCAATTAGTAATGACGCCATTCAATCTCTTTATCTGGATACCAGGGGCAGGCTTTGGATATGCACACAGAATGGATTAAATCTCTTTGATAAAGCCACTCGTACCTTTACTCACTATGGCGAAGAAAATGGATTACCCAGCAATTCGCTATGTAGTATACTGGAAGACCACAGAGGTAATTTTTGGATAAGCTCTCAAAACGGTATTGCCGTATTCAATCCGGATACTAAGAAAGTACTGAAAAAATATACCATAAAAGATGGCTTGCAAGATAACGAGTTTAAGCAACACGCTGCATTAAAAACCAGTCAGGGAGAAATGTTGTTTGGAGGTAACAATGGATATAACCTATTTCATCCGGATAGCATAGAATCAAATACATTTGTGCCTCCCATAATCATTACCGACTTTAAGATTTTTAATAAGTCAATTAAGAATTCAGATAAGACAGTTTTGCGAAATCATATTTCAGAAACAGATATCATCACACTCTCCCATGAGCAATCGGTATTTTCTTTTGAGTTTGCCGCTTTGAATTATATCTCAAATACAAAAAATGAGTATGCTTATAAAATGGATGGCTTTGATAAAGGATGGAATTACATCGGCAACCAACGGACTGCAACCTATACCAATCTTAATCCAGGGGAATATACCTTTCGGGTTAAAGGTTCCAATAATGATGGTGTATGGAACGAGGAGGGAACCTTAATCAAAGTGATTATTACACCGGCTTACTGGCAAACGTGGTGGTTCCGTATTTTGACAGGATTGATAGTTGGAGGAAGCATTGCTTTCGTCTTCGCGATGCGTATGAATGCGGCCGGGAAGCTTAAAAAAAGACTGGAAGAAAAGATCCGTAAAAGTACGACCGAGATCACAAAACAGAATGAGATACTGGAAGCGCAAACGGATTTTCTGCAGTATACCAATAATGAACTTCAACAGCAGCGCGAAGAAGCAGAGAAAGCAAGAAAAGAAGCCGAGCAGGCCAACAAAGCAAAAAGTATTTTCCTGGCTACCATGAGTCATGAGATACGCACTCCTATGAATGGAGTGTTGGGCATGGCTTCGCTGCTGGCGGAAACTTCGCTCACCACCGAGCAAAGAGAATATACCGATACCATTCGCGGCAGCGGTGATGCCTTGCTCACCGTCATCAATGATATCCTCGACTTCTCTAAAATAGAATCGGGAAACATGGAGCTCG